>Ga0114960_10000970_pt1 | contig 23698 bp, 24 predicted proteins | sample C_130625_MF_Meta_FD_92637 | JGI IMG/M metagenome (GOLD analysis project Ga0114960, IMG submission 92637) | Freshwater microbial communities from Lake Croche, Canada to study carbon cycling - C_130625_MF_MetaG | ecosystem: Environmental > Aquatic > Freshwater > Lake | place: Lake Croche, Canada... | reverse complement strand
TTTAATAAAAAACTTTTGGGTGAGACTAATTATGATCTGATTCATTCACATTATTGGATCTCTGGCAAAGTTGCGATGCTTGCCAGTAAAGCTTCAAATATTCCATTTGTGCACACGATGCATACAATGGCGCGAGTTAAAAACTTAAATTTGGCTGAAGGCGAAACTCCTGAACCAATGATTCGGGTGCAAGGTGAAACCCAAGTGGTAGCTGCGGCTAATGCGCTGATTGCTAACACTGATGCCGAAGCGGCTAGTTTGGTTTCACTATATGAAGCTTGCCCAGATAATGTGCGGGTAGTTTCGCCAGGTGTAGATCTTTATAAATTTATTCCAGGTGATGGAAAGAAAGCTGCTCGTGAGCGCCTAAAAGTCTCAGCTAGCGCCAATGTTATTACTTTTGTCGGCCGCATCCAGCCACATAAAGGGCCAGAGCTTCTGATTAGAGCAATTTCGGAAATGTTAATTCATTCGCCCTTATTACGTAACGGGCTAGTTGTAAATATTGTTGGTGGATCGTCAGGTTCAAATACCACTGAAGTTGAACGACTCCAAGAACTAGTGAGTTGGTTGGCTATTTCTGATGTTATTAAATTTGCCGAACCGGTTCCGCGAAATGACTTACCCGATTGGTATCGCAGTGCAGATTTAGTTTGTGTGCCAAGTTATAGCGAATCCTTTGGTTTAGTTGCTCTTGAAGCGCAGGCATGCGGTACGCCCGTGGTTGCAACAGCTGTAGGTGGCTTACGTACCGCGGTTGCAGATGGAATTTCTGGAGTTTTAGTTGATGGCCATGACCCGCGCGCTTGGTCCTCTATTTTGGCGCGCTTACTTAATGAGCCACAGCGACGTATTTTGCTTTCAATAGGTGCAGTCGAGCATGCTTCACACTTTGGTTGGGATGCAACTGCACGTGGCACTCTAGATATTTATGATCGGGTTTTGTCTGATCTCGCGCGCAAACAAATCGCTGGAGCTTAAATAATGAGTGGGCTTAATCCAACTGAAGTAATTTTAGAATTCGTAGAATCTCATGATTTATCTTTTGAGCTTAGCAACTTAAATACTTTCTTAATCACGCTACCAGGTGAAAAGAAACAACAAACTCATTGCGCATTAATAATTGGCGATCATTCTTTGAGTATTAATGCCTTCGTTATCCGCAAGCCTGATGAAAATGAAGATCAAGTACACGCTTGGTGTTTGCAAAAGAATGCTGGGCTTTACGGAATTGCATTTGCGATTAATGAATTACGGGATATTTATTTAGTTGGCCGGTTGCCATTAACTGCAGTCACAAATCAAGAGATTGATCGAATAATTGGCAGCGTATTACAGGTTGCTGATTCATCATTTAACCCATTACTTGAGATTGGTTTCTCTAGTGCGATTCGTCGGGAATGGGCTTGGAGGGTTTCGCGCGGCGAATCACTGGCAAACCTTGAAGCATTTTCACATTTGATTTAATTCATCTAAGATTGCGGTATGAGTAACTTTGAATTAATCCTATTGCGCCATGGCGAAAGCGAATGGAATGCTAAAAACCTATTTACTGGTTGGGTAGATGTTCGTTTATCTGCTGCCGGTGAAGCTGAGGCTACCCGTGGTGGAAAATTGCTCGCTGAAAATTCCTTATTGCCCGACGTTGTTCACACTTCATTACTCCGTCGCGCTATTCATACTTCGCAGTTAGCACTAGATGCATGTGATCGACATTGGATTCCAGTTAATCGTTCTTGGCGCTTAAATGAACGTCACTATGGCGCGCTGCAAGGTAAAGATAAAAAAGAAACATTGGCCACATACGGCGAGGAGCAATTCAAGCTTTGGCGTCGTTCCTACGACGTACCGCCACCACCAATTGATGCCAACGATCAATATAGCCAAACCGGCGACGCTCGCTACGCAGATTTAGGTACAGATATGCCGGCAACAGAGTGCTTGAAAGATGTGGTTACTCGCATGATTCCTTATTGGACCGAAAATATCGTGCCTGATCTAAAAGCCGGCAAGCGAGTTTTGGTTACTGCGCACGGGAATTCATTACGTGCTCTAGTTAAACACCTAGATGGTATTTCAGAATCTGATATTGCTGAGCTAAATATTCCAACTGGAATCCCACTAGTCTACAAATTAGATGCAGATTTAAATCCAATTAAACGTGGTGGTGAGTACTTAGATCCAGCTGCCGCAGCCGCCGCAATTGAAGCAGTTGCAAATCAGGGCAAAAAGTAATTAATTATTTGAAGAGTTCGCGTACTCGCCGGTGACTAAGTAATAGACACGACGTGCAATCGAAACAGCATGGTCTGAGCAGCGCTCGTAGTAGCGGCCAAGTAAAGTCATATCGATAGCTGTTTCAATTCCGTATGGCCAGGAATCATCAAGCAAAATTTCAAATAAGCGACGGTGCAAAATATCCATCTCGTCATCATCTTTTTCAAGCTGCAATGCTGCTTCTAGATTACGTGACTCAATAACTCCAATTGCTTTTTGAGTAATGCGACCTGTCACATTGCCCATTTCTTGCAAAGTTAGAACTAGCTCAGGTGGCACAGCGGCAGCTGGATAGCGCATGCGAGTTAACTTGGCTACGTGATGTGCCAAGTCGCCCATACGTTCTAAGTCAGCGCTCATGCGCAACGAGGTAACCAAAGTTCGCAAGTCACCGGCAACTGGTTGCTGGCGGGCCATCAAATTTATTGCACGCGACTCGATGTCGTACTGCATATTATCGATCGCATCATCTTCGGAAATAATTTCTTCGGCAACTTTAAGGTCTGCGGTAAGCAAGGCGGTAGTTGCGCGCTCCATCGCCTTATTTACCAGATGGCCCATTTCGACCAGGGAAACACCAATGCCGTCTAAATCATCGTGAAAGGAATCGCGCATGGGCATAACTTAGACCCACCACACATCAGAGCTGCGCTATTAAGTGAACGGGTCGCAAATCTGAGGTAAATATCTGGGTGAAAATGGCGTAAATGGCTGATTAGGTAGAACTGTAAGTGAACTCTTCTCTACGATAAGGCTATGTTCTGGCGTCGAGACAAGGAAGTAGCAGTCGAAAACGGCTGGGAAATTCCCGATTCCTTACTTGAACTCTTGGAAATCCTCGATGCCGAATATTTAATTCTCGCCCCGGGTGAGCAAGTGCTTTCGTCTTCAGCTGGTACCGGGGCGCTAGCAATGATTCGCGACGGTCGCTTAGTTTCGACCCCACTTCTTAACTTGGTGCGCGCAGTGCGCCGCTCAAATGTTTTTCAAGAAGCAACTGTTGAGTTACCACGTGGCCCAATCGGTCAAGGAACCCATGATCTATTGGTCCGCGTCTCACCAATTGGCAGTGAAGGCTTAATTGTTGCCTTAATTTTTGATGACAGTGAATTTCGCCGGCTTGATGCGATTCGACGTGACTTTGTGGCAAATATTTCTCATGAACTTAAAACACCAATTGGCGCGCTATCGATTCTTAGCGAAGCGGTTTTTGGCGCGAGCGATGATAAAGAAGCTGTTGAAAAATTTGCTGGCCGCATGCAGATTGAAGCTAAGCGCTTAACTGATTTAGTCCAAGAAATTATTAATTTATCTCGCTTGCAAGATGGCGATCCACTTAAAAATGCTCAACCATATTCAATGGTTGATTTAATTAATCAAGCTATCGATGAATCCCGACTTGCTGCTGAAAAGCGAAAGATTACCTTAGTGTTTCTCCCAATCAGTGATCATTTAGTTTTAGGAGATCATGGCCAATTAGGTATGGCCATCAGCAATTTAATTGAAAATGCCATTAACTACAGTCCAGACTCAACACAAGTGGCCATCGTATTGACTTGCAAAGATAAGTTAGTTGAGATCTCGGTAACCGATCAAGGTATCGGAATTCCGGAGAAAGAAATTGAACGAATCTTTGAACGTTTCTATCGAGTAGACCCTGCGCGATCTCGAGCAACTGGTGGAACCGGGCTCGGGCTTTCTATCGTTAAGCATGTGGCTACAAATCATGGTGGAGATATTTCGGTCTGGAGTAACGAAGGTTCCGGAAGTACGTTCACAATCAGATTACCAGAATTTAATGAAGCTGAAAGTTTCCAATCAACTAACCAGGAGGAAAAATAATGTCCCGAATTTTAGTGGTCGAGGATGAAGAATCTTTTTCCGAGGCGTTGGCCTACCTGTTAGGTAAAGAAGGCTTCGATGTTGTGGTAGCTGACACCGGAACTGCAGCCGTTGAACTATTCGATAAGCATGGCGCCGATCTAGTTTTACTAGACCTAATGTTGCCAGGATTATCTGGAACTGAAGTTTGCAAGCAACTACGCACTCGCTCTGCCGTGCCAATCATTATGTTGACCGCAAAGGATGCTGAAATTGATAAAGTCGTTGGGCTTGAACTAGGCGCCGATGATTACGTAACCAAGCCATATTCGTCACGAGAGCTAATTGCCCGCATTCGAGCAGTATTGCGTCGACATAGCGATCTAGGTGAAATGATTGAAGACAATGGTTCACTCGTTGCTGGTCCAGTCCGAATGGATGTTGATCGCCATCAAGTTAGCGTCAATAATGCTTCAATCTCATTACCTCTTAAAGAATTCGAACTACTTGAATTTTTGATGCGCAATTCAGGACGAGTACTAACACGTATGCAGTTAATTGATCGAGTCTGGGGAAGCGATTACGTGGGTGACACCAAGACGCTTGATGTTCACATAAAGCGTTTGCGTGCGAAAATTGAATCAGATCCAGCGAATCCAGTCTTTATTCAGACCGTGCGCGGGCTTGGTTATAAACTAGAAGCTTAAGCAGTTACGCCAGCGTATGTGTCGCGCTTGTCGCGCACAATTGCTTTAACAGTAACTATGCCAGCAGTTTTAAAGAAGAAAGAAATTTCGATGGTACTTCCAGCTTTTACATTTAGTCCAGGCAGTACCGCTTTGGCATTAGCGGAGTCGCCCTCGAAAATCATGGGAACCTTGTCAGTTATCTCAAGCAAACCAGTAGTAATTTGAGCAAGAACATTATTTACAGATACGCCGAGAATCAATTCAGGAGTTGGGTTTTCATTAATGATGGTTCCAACCAAAACTGCACTGCCATCTGGCTGAGCAACTACTAAAAAGCCACGGAGCTTAAGAGCGCTTGTATCGTTTGTTACTTCAGTTTCGGCCCCATCGGTTACTTTTTTTATGTTTCGCGATGCTGCGCTTTCGCCAGCGCCACAGGCAGTTAAGGTTGACAGCGATGCAATTACAACTAAACCAATCGCAACTTTACGTAACTGCATTTTTGCTCCCAAGAAATAATTGCTTAACAATGCACGCATATTCTCTCATGAGAAATAGCTGCTAAAGCCAGTTAAATATAGGCAAAATACCCGAGGTGACTACCCTCACTAGTTGCTGGTATGATTACCCTCTAACGAAGGGCACCCCATGTCATTTAAAGTAGGCGAAACTGTTGTTTACCCTCATCACGGCGCAGCGCTAATCGAGGCAATTGAAACTCGAGTGATCAAGGGTGAAGAAAAAACCTACTTAGTTTTAAAGGTGGCTCAAGGCGATTTAACAGTACGAGTTCCAGCAGAGAATGTTGACCTAGTTGGAGTGCGCGATGTTGTCGATAGCGCGGGGCTAGACCGAGTATTTAGTGTTTTGCGTCAGCCATATACCGAAGAGCCAACAAATTGGTCTCGTCGCTATAAGGCCAATCTTGAAAAATTAGCATCAGGTGATGTAATCAAGGTTGCTGAAGTTGTTCGCGATCTTTACCGCCGTGACTTAGATCGTGGTCTTTCTGCTGGTGAAAAGCGTATGCTTTCAAAAGCAAAGCAAATTCTGGTTTCCGAACTAGCTCTCGCTGAGCGCACTGATGAAGAAAAAGCATCAGTAATCCTCGACGAGGTCTTAGCTTCTTAATTTAAGCTCGATCGGAGCCTTATGTCTGGCAAAGTTGCCGCAATTATTGCTGCTGCCGGATCCGGTGTTCGATTTGGCGCCGATCTCCCTAAAGCGCTTATTCAATTAGGCAATCGCACTTTAATCGAACATGCTATCTCCGCAATCTCGCCCGCTGTCGATCAAGTAGTTGTTACAGCACCGGCTTCTCATCTAAGTCAATTTCAATCTCTTCTAGGTGATGCCGTAACCGTTGTAGTTGGCGGCTCAACTCGCTCAGAATCAATTCGAGCTGGCTTAGCGGCGGTATCTAACAACACCCAATTCGTGTTGATCCACGATGCTGCTCGGGCTCTAGCTTCGACTGATTTAACTAATCGTGTTTTGTCTGCGCTGCAAAATGGGGAAGTAGCAGTGATACCTGGTATTGCTCAAGTAGATACGATCAAGAGCATTGATGAAAATGGTTATGTAACTTCAACACCTAATCGTGCAAATTTACGTAACATCCAAACCCCGCAAGGATTTGAACTTTCTGCGCTTAAAAAAGCACATGCTGCAAATGGTGAAGATACTGATGATGCGGCTTTAGTTGAAAGTGCTGGATTCAAAGTTCTAGTAATTGCTGGCGAAGAATGTGCTTTAAAAATTACTACACCCGCAGATTTAGCAACTGCATACAACTTCCTAAATACAAGTAAAGAATTTTTAACTGGTGTTGGTGTAGATGCACACGCGTTTGAAGCTGGGCGCGATCTTTGGTTGGGTGGTATTTATTGGCCAAATGAAGTCGGTGTTGCTGGTCATTCTGATGGTGATGTTGCTGCGCATGCAATTTGTGATTCGCTATTTGCGGCAACTGGCTTAGGTGATTTAGGTTCAAACTTTGGTGTCGATCGACCAGAATATGCAGGTGCAAGTGGCACAAAATTATTGGCAGAAACTTTAGCGATCATCACAAACGCTGGTTTTGTAATCTCAAATATTTCAGTGCAAGTAATCGGTAATCGTCCGAAGCTAGCAGGCCGCCGTAAAGAAGCAATTGCGGCACTTTCTAGTGCGTTAAATGGTGCATCAGTATCTCTATTAGCCACAACTACCGATGGGCTTGGATTAACAGGTGAAGGCAAAGGCATTGCAGCCATTGCCTCAGCGCTCGTTTTTAAGGTTTCTAGTAACGACCGATAGACTTCGCTAATGAGTTCGCTAAAGCTATATGACACGTTGTCGCGAACCGTCTCAGAATTTATTCCACTGCAGCCGGGTAAAGCGAGTATTTATCTTTGTGGTGCCACCGTACAGGCACCGCCACATATCGGTCATATTCGTAGTGGCGTAAACTTCGATATTTTGCGCCGCTGGTTAATCAAATCAGGTTTTGATACAACATTTATTCGTAACGTTACAGATATCGATGACAAGATTTTGCATAAAGCAGTGCATGAAGAAGCGCCATGGTGGGCAGTGGCACTTAAGTATGAGCGCGCGTTCACCGATGCGTATACAGCGTTGAATGTTTTGCCACCTACTTATGAACCACGCGCGACTGGTCACATCACTCAGATGATTGATTTGATTGCTTCTTTAATTGAGCGGGGTCATGCATATGCGCCAGGTAATGGCGATGTCTATTTAGAAGTACGCAAGTTAAATTCTTATTTGACTCTCTCGAACCAAAACATTGATGATCTGTTACCAGCCCAAGATGCTGATGAAACCTTCAAACGCGATGTTCGTGACTTTGCACTTTGGAAAGCGGCCAAAGCTGGTGATCCATATTGGCCAACGCCGTGGGGTGATGGTCGACCTGGTTGGCATATTGAATGTTCAGCTATGGCGCATACTTACCTTGGCGCTGAGTTTGATATTCACGGTGGCGGTTTAGATTTAATTTTCCCGCATCACGAAAACGAGATCGCACAATCTGAAGCAGCAGGTTACGGTTTTGCTAAACGTTGGTTACATAATGCTTGGGTAACTGCATCAGGTGAAAAAATGTCGAAGTCACTTGGTAATTCATTACAAGTTACTGAATTACTAAAGAGTGTTCGAGGCATTGAGCTACGTTGGTATTTGGGCAGCGCTCATTACCGTTCAATGCTCGAGTTCTCACCAGCAGCTCTTGATGAGTCAACAGTCGGTTTCCGCCGAATTGAAAACTTTTTAATGCGGGCAACGGAAATCTTAGGTAGTCAGCCAGAACCAGCGTTATCTGCAGATTTTGCAGCTGCCATGAATGCAGACTTGGCTGTTCCGCAGGCGTTAGCTGGAATTTCGGAACAATTACGCCTAGGAAATAGCGCAATAACTGAAAATGACAGAGCGGCTATTGCAAGTGCAGCCAGCTTCATTCGCGGCGCTCTTGAGGTGCTTGGTTGCGATCCATTTGATCCGGCATTTGCTAGCGGTACAGATAGCGAATCATTAACTAGCGCGCTGGATGGCGTAATTAATTTAGTTCTTTCACAACGCACATCAGCGCGCGAGCGTAAAGACTTTGCGGCATCTGATCAGATTCGCGATGGCTTAATCGCACTCGGTATTTCAATTGAAGACACAGCTCAAGGACCACGTTGGTCGATCTCTCGTTCAGAAGGTAGTAATTAAATGGCCGGTAATTCAGAGCGCAAAGGCGCAATACGGGGATCTAAAAAAGGTCCAACAACTGGCACTGGTGGCAAGAATAAAAAGCGCTTAGCGGGTAAGGGGCCAACTCCAAAAGCCGAAGACCGTCCTTATCATGCAGCAGCAAAGCGCAAGAAGGCAGCTGAAAAAGCAAAAGATAATCCACGTGCAGGCACGACGCCACGTACTGGCACAACACCTCGTAGTTCAGCTGGACGTAACTCAAGAATTGATAAACCAAAGGGCGAAATTGTTGCAGGTCGTAACGCAGTACTTGAAGCGCTACGTGCCTCAGTTCCAGCAACTGAAGTATTAGTTGCTCGTGGAATCGATATTGATGATCGCGTTGCTGAGTCATTGCAGTTAGCGCTGCACTTGCAACTTCCAATTCGTGAAGTTCACCGCGCTGAAGTTGAAGGAATTTCACCGAATAGTCAAGGAATTATTTTGGCGATTAAGCCTTACCAATATTCAAGTTTTGAAGAAATAACTCAACGCGCAAAGAATCCCATGTTGATCGTGGCACTCGACGGTGTTACTGATCCACGAAACCTAGGTGCCATTATTCGTAGCGCGGGCGCATTTGGTGTAAACGGTGTTGTAATGACTGAGCGCCGTGCAGCTGCAATGACTGCATCAGCCTGGAAAGCATCAGCTGGTGCTGCTGCGCGCATGCCCGTTGCCCAAGTAACTAACTTGGCTCGCACCATCGAAGAAGCAAAGAAATTAGGCTGTTTTGTCATTGGTTTAGATGGCGAAAGCGATGAATCACTTAGCGGTATGAAAGTTGCTACCGAGTCACTAATGATTGTCGTTGGCAGCGAAGGCAAAGGTCTATCTCGATTAGTTCGCGAAAAATGCGATCTAGTAGTTTCGATTCCTATGAACTCAGCAACAGAATCCCTAAATGCAAGTGTGGCAACATCGATTGCTCTCTTCTGGGTGGACGAGCAACGTCGGAAGAATTAACCATGTCATATAACAGATTTATTGCACTTGGTGATTCTTTCACTGAAGGCATGACTGATGAGATCGTTGATGGTAATTATCGGGGCTGGGCTGATCGGGTTGCCGATGTATTAACAACGCAATCACCTAATTTTACTTATGTAAATTTGGCTATCCGAGGCAAATTGGTAACACAAGTTGCTGGCGATCAAGTGCCGCAAGCAATTCCGCTGATCACTGGCAAAGAAACTTTGGTTTCCTTCCATGCTGGTGCTAACGATGTGCTCCGACCTGGCTACCGTCCAGAAAATGTTTTCCCAATTTATAACGACGCAGTTAGAAAGCTATCGGCAACCGGAGCAACAATAATGTTGTTTACAGTCTTGGAACGAACTGGAAATACTGGCAAGACCGCTGATATGTGGGCAGAACGGTTTAGCACTTTCAATAAGAATGTTCGCGCTATGGCAACTGAAGTTGGAGCCATAATTGTTGATGCAAATGAAAAACAATTTTTATCTGATCGTCGCTTACTAGCATTTGACCGATTGCACTTAAATCCACTTGGCCACGATCGTGTTGCACAAGGGGTGCTTGAAGTACTTGGAGCGCCATTTGATCCAAATTGGCGATTGCCACTGCCAACTGCCAAACCAACTCCTTGGTTGGTAAAGAAGGCAACCAGCGTTGCTTGGTTTTTTAGCTTTGCTTTACCTTGGATTTGGCGAAGAATTCGGGGCAAATCATCTGGTGATGGGCGCAGTGCAAAGTACCCCAAGCCCACCAAATGGCCACTGCATTAAGCGATAATCCACCCATAGGCCACCCCGCGTTCACCTCCATAAGAGAAAGTTCTATCATGCCAAAACCAGAAGAGTTAATTGATCGCGAACTTAGTTGGCTCGCCTTTAATGAGCGAGTTCTTGAGTTGGCACAAGACAATGAAATTCCACTACTTGAACGCCTACGTTTCATGGCGATCTTTGCAAATAACTTAGATGAGTTCTTTATGGTGCGCGTTGCCTCTATTTTAGGCAAGATTGAAAATGAAATTTCAGCTAGCAATAGTGCAGGTTTTACGCCACATCAATTACTCAGTGCCGTTACAACGAAAGCCCGTGAACTGTCCAAGCGTCATGCTGATCACTTTAAAAATGAATTGCTCCCAGATTTAAGCAAACACGATATTGAGCTTATTACTTGGCACGACTTAAATGAAGAAGAAAGTTCGTATGTAACCAAGATTTTCCGTGAAAGAATTTTTCCAGTTCTTACACCGCTAGCTGTAGATCCATCGCACCCATTTCCATATATTTCTGGTCTGTCATTAAATTTAGCGGTACTGGTTAAGCACCCCTCAACTAAAGAGGAATACTTCGCCAGAGTTAAAGTTCCACCGATTTTGGCTCGCTTTATCGCAACTAGCTCAACTGGTTCACGTCGCTTTATTCCACTCGAAGATGTAATTGCTATTCACTTACAAGAACTATTCCCAGGAATGACGATTGAAGATCATTATACTTTTAGAGTAACGAGAAATGAAGATCTTGAACTTGAGGAAGAATCCGAGGACCTTTTAACTTCGCTAGAACAAGAGTTGTCACGCCGTCGCTTTGGCCCACCAGTTCGACTAGAGATCGAAGATGGAATCGATCAAAAACTTCTGACTCAACTTTGTGAAGAGCTAAAAATAAATAACGAGAGCGTATTTTCTTTACCGACGCCATTAGACCTAACTGCTCTAAATCGCATTGCAGATTTGGACATTCCAGAATTAAAGTTTCGTCCATTTAAATCAAGAACTGCTTCATCTTTGAGTGAAGTTGATTCAGGTGACCCTGAATTGTTTTTTGCCGCGATTAGGCAAGGCGAGATCTTGTTGCACCATCCCTATGAGTCTTTCACCAACTCAGTAGTCCAGTTCTTGCAGAATGCTGCCCAAGATCCCCAAGTTTTAGCGATAAAGCAAACGCTTTATCGGACATCTGGTGATTCACCAATCATCGAAGCACTTATTGAAGCTGCCGAAGCGGGCAAACAAGTTCTGGCAGTAATTGAAATTAGAGCACGATTCGACGAGCAAGCAAATGTGCGCTGGGCCCGAAAGCTTGAAGCTGCCGGGGTACATGTGGTTTATGGCCTTATGAATCTTAAGACTCATGCAAAATTGTCATTAGTTGTTCGCGACGAAGCTAACGGGCTACGTCGTTACTGCCATGTCGGTACCGGAAATTACAACCCAAAGACTGCTCGTTTCTACGAAGATCTGGGAATTATTAGTGCAGATCCATTGCTAACTGAAGATTTAAGTAAACTCTTCAATCAATTGTCTGGTTTGGCGCCATCTTCGTCATACTCAAGATTGTTGGTAGCGCCGCGCAGTCTGCGTTCTGGTTTACTTGAAAAAATTGAGAATGAGATTAAAAATGCTAAAGCTGGCAAACCTGCGGGTATTCAATTTAAATTGAATTCGCTACTTGATGAGGAATTTGTTGACGCGCTGTATCGCGCTTCTAGTGCTGGCGTGAGTGTTGACTTAGTTATCCGTGGAATTTCTTCGATTCGACCAGGAATAAAAGGGCTTTCTGAGAACATAAAAGTGCGCTCAATTCTGGGTAGATTCCTTGAGCATTCTCGCATTTATCACTTTGTAAATGCTGGTGAGGATGAATATTGGATCGGCAGCTCTGATTTAATGCATCGCAATTTAGATCGTCGCGTTGAAAGCCTCATGCGAGTTGATAAAGCCCAGCACAAAGATTTATTAACTGAAATATTTGAAGTTTCATTATCTTCGAGTACTAGCAGTTGGCATCAGAGTGATGATAGGTGGTTGCGCCATAAGGAAAGTCAGGATATTCAGGAGTACCTCATGCATAAGTATTTGAACGGTTGACGATGAGCGCTAACCTAGATGTAATTCAAGGTGCCGGAGTTGTTCTGTGGCGAGTGACAAAGAAAACTACTGAAATTGCTTTGGTTCATCGACCAAAGTATGACGATTGGTCACTACCAAAAGGAAAAGTTGAACTGGGTGAAATCCACTTGTCTTGTGCAGCTCGTGAAGCAGGCGAAGAAACTGGATTTGAAGTCCTGCTAGGACCAGAGATCGGAACTGCTAAATATTTAGCGGAAGGAACACCTAAAGAAGTTCGGTATTGGTCTGCTCAAGCGATCGGTGATTCACACGGACCAAGAGATAACCACGAAATAGATCAGGTTATTTGGCTTTCAGTATCTGATGCTAAGAAAAAAGTAAGCGTTGATGATGACCGCGAGATAATTAAATTTTTTGAAAGTTTTGGCATTAATACGACTCCGATTGTTTTGCTTCGACATGCCAAAGCTTTAAAGCGTGAAGAGTGGGAAGGTGATGATGGTGATCGACCACTTGATAATAGAGGTCAACGTCAAGCAAAGCGGATGCATTCTATTTACCAAAATTATGGCATTACCGAAATTCACACCTCTGATGCTCAGCGTTGCATCGAAACGGTTGAACCAATGGCTAAATCGCTAAAGCTAATCCCAATATATTCAGATGATTTATCCGAATACCGGTATGAAAAAGATAAAGAAGCACCACTTGATTATGTTTGGAGCTTGCTAAAGCCTGAATTAAATGTTGTGGTTTGTAGCCATAATCCAATCCTTCCTAATTTGGTGAAGAAGTTAATCGGAAAGAAGAATTTCAAGAAAATCGAAGTCGATTTACTGCCGGGTGAAGCCTTTATTTTGCACCATCGTGATGGTGAAGTTGTTGCAGTTGACTGGATTGAAGCACCAGCCGTTTAATTTTTTATCGTTCCATCCAGTCTAACCAGCGTAAAACAATGCCCTCGCGTAGGGCCCAAGGACAAATTTCAATCTGGGTAATGTGTAATCTTTCCATCACGGTTCGCGCAACAATTGCACCCGCAGTAATTTGTTTTGCGCGACTGGCCGATACGCCCGGAAGGTCTGCGCGAGATTTATTCGACATCTCACTTAATTTAGGGATCATCATCATTAGAGCGCTCAGCTCTAAAATATTGGGATCACCTTTAAACCAATGTGCACCTAATCGAGCAAGTGTGCGAAAAGTTTTGCTAGTTGCTACAAATTGATCAGCCGCATGTTCAAAAATTTCTTCAGGAAGTTCAGAAACAACTAATTCTCGAACTTTTGACTCCAGGTTCTTAATTTCCTTATTTGTGTAAGGATCGTTCTCTAAATATTCTCGAGTTAGTCGAGCAGCACCTAGTGGTAAAGAAATAGTCGCTTCAGGATTTTCATCATCGCCTAGACCAATTTCGAGCGAGCCACCACCAATATCAATTACCAGCAATCGCCCACTTGACCAGCCATACCAACGACGAGCAGCAAGAAAAGTCATATTTGCCTCTTCGTCACCTGAAAGAATATTTATCTCAATGCCAAACTCTGCATTCAAGTTGGCTAAAATTTGCGCACCGTTGCGAGCATCACGAATAGCCGATGTTGCAAAAGCCAAAATTTCATCAGTCTTAAATTCGCGTGCATGAACTACGGCATCAGAGATAGCTTGGCGCAAAAGTGCGATTCCAGCTTCAGTGATCTCATTAGATTTATTAAGGTAATCAGTTAAACGCAGCTCAACCTTTTGATTTGTGGTCGGGCTTGGCCGTGCGCCCGGATGGGCATCTACTACCTGTAGGTGGATAGTGTTCGATCCGAGATCTAGAACACCAAGTCGCATAGGCGCAATCTACAGGGGTAATGCAGGGCATTACGTTAACGATTTCTGAATTTCTCGATCTCCTGCCATAATTACCTCCACCTTGCAGCGATGTAAGTAAAGGCCTCCCTAGCTCAGTGGTAGAGCAACGCACTTGTAATGCGTAGGTCGTCAGTTCAATCCTGACGGGGGGCTCCAGATTTTTAATTCCAGCTTAGATGCCTATTTGTTAGACTTTCAAACATGAGTGAATCTTTGAACCCAGGTTTTGAGGATCTTTGGCGCGCCAATGATGACTATGCGAAAAATTTTAAATATAGCGAGCTAACTGGCCGAGCAGCACGCGGTTTAGCGATAGTTACCTGCATGGATTCGCGAATTAATCCGCTATCTGTAGTTGGAATGAAATCTGGTGATGCCAAGATTCTGCGTAATGCTGGAGCTCGCGTTACCCAAGATGTACTACGTACTTTGGTTTTAGCTACTTATTTGCTCGGCGTTGAACGAATTTTAGTGATGCCACATACCGACTGCCGAATGGCTCAAGAAGATGAAGAAGTTATTCATGCCATGATCGAAGAAAAACATGGCGTAGATACTCGCTCACTGGAATTTAACACTGTGGTTGATCAGCGCGCTGCACTAAGTCAAGACCTCGCTCGTATCCGCGCATTTCCACTTATACCCAAGAATGTAATTGTAAGTGGTGGTATTTACGACGTAGCATCTGGCAAGATTGAACCAATCGAAAGTTAAGCAGGATTAGTTCGGCGAGTGGGTTGTCGAGTAATTGGATAAGACTGATCACTTAAAAAACTTTTGATCAATTCAGTTACTACAGCTGGTTTCTCTTTTACTAAACCATGCGAAGTTCCAGGCACGATTGCTAATTGCCCGAGCGGTAGCGCTTCATAGAGTTCAATTGAATGTGAATGTTTTACCACGTCGTCGTCGCCAGCCATAACTAATACGGGTACCTTTATTTGAGCAATATCTGAAATTTCAATATTGGGTTCGACTTTCCAAATTTCGTGCATTTTTGCAATCTTCAAAACCAGCGTTTCAGGTGCATCTGGCGACATTTCGGCATATGCGGCGCGCTCTTCTTCGGATATTTGATCAACCGTGGGATCGAAAACCGGAAGCTCAACAATTCCATCAGCGCTGAAGTTAGCAGCGATTGAAACAATCGACTTAACTAAATCTGGCCGTGCGATAGCAACCATAAGTGCAATATTTGCACCATCGCTGTAGCCGACCAAATTAACAGGTTCTTTTATTACTTCGGTAATAAACGCAATCGCTTCGTCGCGTTGAAAGTTAAAGTAGAAACTTCCTGGTTGGTCAGCGCTTCGACCATGGCCAGCGCGGTCATATGCGAATAAGTGAAATGAATCTTTTAGCGGTGGAACCATTACATCAGCAAATGAATCGGTGTTACTTAAGCCGCCATGTAATAAGAGAACCGGCTCGCCATTATTCGACCACTCGAAACTCCAAAGCGAGCGACCAGCGACACTTAAATATTTCATCTGCAGCTATTAGTTAAGCAATATCCATGATGTGGCGATTTCCGCGATCAAAAGTTAAGTAGTTCCAGGTCCAGTCGGCAATTGTGCCAACCTTATTTCGACCACCTAATAAGTAGAAAAGATGGAGGAAAATCCAGATAAACCAAGCAGGAACACCCGTTAGCTTCAGATTTTTGACTTCTACAACAGCCTTATGTCGACCGATCGTAGCCATTGAACCCTTGTCGCGGTATTTGAAATCTTCGGTGGGGCGCCCATTACTGAGATTCAGAATCTGTCGTGCTACCCATGCACCTTGCTGAAGCGCAACTGGAGCCACCATTGGAAGCGGTCTACCTGATTCATCATTTAATCCTGCGATATCACCGATCGCCCAAATATTTGGATAATGATTTACTTGCAGTGTTGCTGTCGTATCAATTCTTGATTTAATAATTGGCAGCTTTAACATTTCGGCAGTTGGCTCACCACGAACACCCGCAGCCCAAATTGTTACTTCAGATGGAATATCTTCGCCATCTTTAATTGAGATTTTACGAGGTGCAACTTTTGCAACGGCTGTATTTAGAAAAACCCGAACACCCATTTGTTCGAGATCTTGTTTAGTTCGTGCCGATAACTTAGCCGAAAATGTCGGCAAGAGTCGTGGCCCAGCTTCAATCAAATTAATTTTCATATGTTTAGCCGCATTTTCATGGTCATTCTTTAGCGGACCAGAAATAAGTTCGGCTAACGCGCCAGCCATTTCAACGCCGGTTGGTCCACCGCCAACCACGGTTAATGAAAGAATAGTGTCATCTTCAAATCGGCAGAGATCTTCAAATCGGCGCATAATCTCGGCTCGAATATTGATCGCATCGGCAACACTCTTCATGCCTAACGCGTTCTCATTAACTCCAGGAATATTAAAATCTGCAGTTGCTGAACCGAGTGCAAAAATTAAGTGATCAAAATGGATTACTTCACTGCTATCCAGTTTGATCGCTTGGTTCTTATGATCGATTTCGATAGGTGAACCCATTCGAAATTTAACATCACTTTTGCGTAGACCGCTTCGAACTGGATAAGCCACGTGATCGGCAGCTAAACCAGCAGTTGCAACCTGGTAGAGCAGAGGCAGGAAAGTTTGGAAATTATGGCGATCGACTAAAGTCACTTCGGCTTTTCCGGCTAATTCGCGAGCAGCAGTTAGGCCACCGAAGCCGGCACCTAAAATAACTACCCGAGGCTTGGCCATTTAATTCCCCTTCCCTGTTCAAAACTGCAAAAGTTATGGGTTAAGTCTATGGTTTATCACGTGGACTCGCAGACCAAAGACCGGAAATACCTCGTAACCGGGGCTTCTGGCTATGTTGGCGGACGATTAGTCCGTAATCTTTTAAACGAAGATTTATCAGTTCGGGTGTTAGTTCGGGATAAAAATAAAATCGCTGGTCAGCCTTGGGTTAACCATGTCGAGATTGTCGAAGGCAATGCCAACTCGCAATCAGATTTAATCGCGGCATTAACTGGCATTCATACCGCTTTTTATTTGCTGCACTCAATTAATCTGGGCAAGAATTTTGATGATATTGAAGCAGTGATGGCGCGTGGATTCGCGCAAGCCGCGCAAGCAGCTGGAGTTTCGCAAATAGTTTATTTAGGCGGAATCGCCAATGATGAAAAGTCGAGTCAACATCTTGCTTCGCGAGTTCAGACTGGTGCCGAGTTAGCATCTGGCACAGTCCCGGTATTAGAACTACGAGCCGGAATTATTATTGGTTCTGGTTCCGCTTCCTTTGAAATGTTGCGTCATTTAACTAACCGACTTCCAGTCATGACGACGCCGAAATGGGTTTCAAATTTGACCCACCCAATTGCGATTAGAGATGTTCTTTATTACTTGCGAAACGCTGCACTTCTTGAAGTTCCGGTAAATCAAGTTTTTGATATTGGCGGACCAGAGATCCTTTCTTACGCTGACATGATGCAGAAATTTGCCAAGCTATCTGGCTTGCCGCGTCGATGGATAATTAAAGTCCCAGTGCTAACACCAGAACTATCAAGTTTATGGATTGGGCTAGTAACTCCAGTTCCTACTGCGCTTGCTCGACCTCTTGTCGGTTCATTAATTAATGAAGTTGTCGCAGATCCGAAGAAAAGTATCAATGACTTAATTCCGCCACCTCCTGAAGGCTTGCTCAACGTAGAAAGCGCAATCACTTTAGCTCTCTCGAAAACGAGTGATGGTCAAGTAGAAAGCAGGTGGTCTGATGCTTCTTATCCGACTGCGCCATGGCAGAAAGCTCAAGGAGATCCTGACTGGGCGGGTGAGATGACGCTAAAAGATTCTCGCGAAGCGACAACCGGTATTCCATTGGTAGAAATTTGGAAAACCATTGAAGGTATTGGTGGACAGCATGGTTGGTATGGATCAGATTTCCTTTGGTGGGCTCGTGGGTTAATCGATCGCATGTTTGGTGGAGTTGGATTACGTCGAGGCCGGCGAGACCCAGATCATTTGCGGGTTGGTGAAAGTTTAGATTTCTGGCGAGTAGAGAAAATCGAAAATGGATCCTTACTTCGACTTTATGCCGAAATGGTTTTACCCGGTAAAGCTTGGCTCGAATTTAGAGTGCGTGAATTCGATGGCAAAACTCACATAGTGCAAGAGGCAACTTTTGCCCCACGTGGTTTAGGCGGGCAGTTGTATTGGTATTCAGTGCTGCCATTTCATACTTTTATCTTCCCTATTATGTTACGTAACATAATTAAAAAGACTCAGCGTAATATTCGTTAACTAAATTTCTTAATTAGTGGCAGACTCTTAGCATGCATGAGTTCACTCCTGAAGTCGAAGCGTTAGCCAATGAAGTATTGGCATACAGTCTCGAACGATTAAAAAGTGATCCACCACTAGACGGTCCACTATCTGAAGCTGAACTTTTTTCGCAAGTCGGAAATACAATTACTGCTAAAGGTTTAGGTGGCAAAGAAGCTCTCGATGTTTTTACTTCGGTATTGGCAAAGGCATGTATTTCCACAGATCATCCCCGCAATTTAGCTTTTATTCCATCAGCGCCTAGTGAATATGCAAACCTCTTTGATCTAGTGGTCGGAGCTAGCGCCTTGTATGGCGGCTCATGGCAAGAAGGTTCAGGTGCGGTATTTGCCGAGAATCAAGCGCTCCGCTGGATTGCAGACTTAGCTGGCTTACCGCAAAGTTCAGGTGGAGTTTTTGTACAAGGTGGCACGATGGGCAATCTGTCTGCATTAGTTGTAGCGCGCGCACAAGCCCGTAAAAATTTTCCTGATACTACACGCTGGGTAATTGCTTGTAGCGATCAAGCTCATTCATCGATCACATCAGCTGCGCAAGTTATGGATGTTGATGTTTTGAAGATTGCCGTTGATGAAAATGGCAAGTTGCAAGGCGAAGTAGTTGCTAAAGAAATCGATGCCTTACATCGACAAAGTGGCCGCCGGGTATTTGCAGTAGTGGCAACAGCGGGCACCACAAATCTCGGCATAATTGATGATTTAGCTGGAATCGGTGCAGCTGCGAAAGCTCGTGATATCTGGTTTCACGTCGATGGAGCTTATGGTTTAGCGGCATTATGTGCGCCTTCAGTTAGATCAAAGTTCAATGGTGTTGAAAATGCTGATTCATTAATTGTGGATCCACATAAATGGTTGTTCGCGCCGTTTGATGCTTGTGCCTTAATTTATAGCACACCTGAGTTAGCGCGTGAAGTTCATACTCAACATGCTTCGTACTTAGATACTTTGCATGATGGAAATTGGAATCCATCAGACTATGCAATTCATTTAACCAGGCGCACTCGCGGCTTACCATTTTGGTTTTCACTTGCAGCATATGGAACTGATGCATATTCGGAAGCAATGGAACAATCACTTGAGGTTGCAAAATATGCTGCTAAAAAAGTTCGCGAACATCCAAATTTAGAATTGATTTGCGAACCGGAACTTTCGATTGTTTCATTCACGCGCAATGGTTGGGCTTCATCTGATTATCAAAAATGGAGTGACGAATTATTAACTGAACAAGTTGGTTTTATTCCGCCGTCATCTCATAATGGTCAGTCGATTTTGCGATTTGCCATTGTCAACCCGTGGACAAAATTCAGTGATATCGATCTGATTTTGCAACGGTTATAAATCACTTGAAGTTCCCACACTTTTTCGTATGTGTTAAGTAAGATTGCCCTCATGTCCGCACAAGAACAGCTTTCGGTCTCGGTAAATCTGACCGATCTCGAAATGGCGATCCTAGAATTTGAACGAAATTGGTGGCGTTATGCCGGCGCCAAAGAGTCCTCAATTAAGGAACTCTTTGACATGGATGCGCCTAAGTATTACCGCCTGCTAAATGATTTGATCGACCGCGAAGATGCCCTGGCTGCCTCACCAATGCTCGTTAAGCGCCTGCGCCGCCTTCGTGAGGCCCGTACTCAGGCTCGTTCAGCCCGCTAAACCCGCTTCAAAGCGCTCAAACCAGCCCAGATTCAGCCTTGGCCTCGTTTTGCGTGGGTGAAATATTCTGCGTAGATTTGGCGTTAGCACTCGAGGGGCGTGAGTGATAAAACGCCCTGAATGAAGAAATCAACCATAACTAAAAGGAGCAAGACCATGGCCAAGCAGATTGCCTTTAACGAAGAAGCCCGTCGTGGGCTTGAGCGCGGAATGAACGTGCTCGCCGACGCCGTAAAAGTAACGCTCGGACCTCGCGGACGTAACGTTGTCCTCGAAAAGAAGTGGGGCGCCCCAACGATTACCAACGACGGCGTATCAATTGCCAAAGAGATCGAGCTAGATGATCCATGGGAAAAGATTGGCGCTGAATTAGTTAAGGAAGTTGCCAAGAAGACTGACGATGTTGCCGGTGACGGAACTACAACAGCAACCGTGCTTGCTCAAGCTCTTGTTCGCGAAGGCCTACGTAACGTTGCCGCTGGTTCAAATCCAATGGCGCTAAAGCGCGGAATTGAAAAGGCAGTCGAAGCAATTGTTGCCGAACTTCTTTCAATGGCAAAGAGCGTTGACTCAAAAGAACAGATCGCAGCAACTGCATCGATCTCAGCAGCTGACACCACCATTGGCGAAATGATTGCCGAAGCAATGGACAAAGTTGGCAAAGAAGGCGTCATCACAGTTGAAGAATCAAATACTTTTGGTCTCGAACTCGAACTTACTGAAGGTATGCGTTTTGATAAAGGTTACATCTCACCATATTTTGTAACTGATCAAGATCGCATGGAAGTAGTTCTAGAAGATGCTTACGTGTTACTTGTTAACTCAAAGATCTCAAACATTAAGGACTTATTACCTGTTCTTGAAAAAGTAATGCAATCAGGTAAGCCACTTGCCATCATCGCTGAAGATGTTGAAGGCGAAGCACTTGCTACATTAGTTGTAAATAAGATTCGTGGAATTTTCCGTGCAGCAGCAGTCAAGGCCCCAGGCTTTGGCGATCGTCGCAAAGCGATGTTGCAGGACATTGCAATCCTTACTGGTGCAACTGTGATCTCTGAAGAAGTTGGCTTAAAGCTTGATCAAGCCGGCTTAGAACTTCTTGGAAAAGCTCGCAAGGTAGTTATCAGCAAGGAAGAAACCACCATCGTCGAAGGTGGCGGAGATGCTGATCAGATCAAGGGCCGCGTAAATCAGATTCGCGCCGAGATCGAAAAGAGTGATTCAGATTATGATCGTGAAAAATTACAAGAGCGCCTAGCTAAGTTAGCTGGCGGCGTTGCCGTAATCAAGGCTGGCGCAGCTACTGAAGTTGAACTTAAAGAGCGCAAGCACCGCATCGAAGATGCCGTACGTAACGCAAAAGCTGCAGTTGAGGAAGGCATTGTCGCCGGTGGTGGTGTTGCGCTTCTACAAGCTGGTCACGCAGTTTTTGCAAAGCTAAAGCTTGAAGGCGACGAAGCAACTGGTGCCAAGATTGTTGAACTATCAATTGAAGCTCCGCTAAAGCAGATCGCAGTTAACGCTGGTCTCGAAGGAGGCGTAGTAGTTGAGAAAGTTCGTCACTTAACAGCCGGTCACGGTTTAAATGCTGCTACAGGTGAATATGTAGACATGATCAAGGCTGGCATCATCGATCCAGCTAAGGTGACTCGTTCTGCACTTCAAAATGCAGCATCAATCGCAGCACTCTTTATTACAACCGAAGCAGTAATTACGGATAAGCCAGAGAAGAATCCAGCGCCGGCACAACAAGGCGGCGGAGATATGGACTTCTAAGCACTCATTAATAGCTCTAATTAAGCAGCAGCGCCACCTTCGATTACCTCGAAGGTGGCGTTCTGCTTTACTCTTAGCCCATGAGTAAATGGGATGCCCGCGATTTAGCACACGCCGCTGCGATTGAAGATGCCGGTGATGCGAAGCTAGTTGGCGACTTTGTCACTGTTGATTTTGATGACGAAGATCGCATCGCCACATATTTATTCGAAGCAAATTTATCTGGCTATCGCGGATGGCGTTGGGCAGTAACTGTTTCTAAAGTTGATAAAGATTCTGATGCCACACTTTGTGATGTAGTTGTACTACCTGGCCCTGATGCACTCGTACCACCAAAATGGATTCCATATCGTGATCGTTTGCAGCCAGGCGATGTTGGTGTTGGAGACATTGTTCCTTCATCGCTAGATGACACTCGTCTAACAACTGGTGAGGCCGCGCTTCCGGCTGATGAAGAGCTAGATCCAGGTTTAGCATTTGAATTAGGTTTAGGCCGAACTCGCGTTCTCTCAATTGAAGGTCGCGATCAAGCAGCTAAGCGTTGGTTCGATGGCGAACGTGGCCCTAATTCACCAATGGCACAGATGGCCCCTAAGCCTTGTAATTCATGTGGTTTCTTTATTCCAATTGCGGGTTCAATGCGCAGTGCATTCGGTGCTTGCGCTAACGCGATCTCACCTGAAGATGGCCGCATAGTTTCGGTATCGCATGGCTGCGGCGCACATTCAGAAGCGACCTTTTAAGCGAATAATCGCACTTCCCGCCCTAACTTAAGTGCGATAAACTACTCACCTGTCCGCAACCGCGGCTACACGAATACCAGAGTTAATACTCAAATCAGCAAGCTATAAGGAGACCCCAAATGCCATCAGGCCGCGTTAAATGGTTCAGCCTGGAAAAAGGTTTCGGTTTCATTGCATCTGATGAAGGCGAAGATGTTTATCTTGCCGCTTCATCTCTTCCAGCTGGAGTGACCACAGTTAAGCCAGGCACAAAACTTGAGTTTGGTGTTGCCGATAGTCGTCGTGGCCCACAAGCTCTATCTGTTGTAATCATTGATGCGCCACCTTCATTAGCTGAAAACAATCGCATTAATCCTGATGATTTAGCGGCGATTATTGAAGATTCGATCAAGATGTTAGACAAAGTTGGAAATGGTTTACGTCATGGCCGTCGCCCAACTGCTGCTGAGGCAGAACGTCTAGGTCGCGTATTACGCGGAATAGCTGGGCAACTCGAAGCTTAAATTCCGCTGCGCTTTGCGCGACGAATTGAATAACGCACACCAGTAGCACCAAGTGCCGCACCAAAAACACATGTCCAAATGATTTTGGTATCAGTACCGACTACAACTGCAACTATGCCTGCGATTAGCCACGCGATAGTTCCCATAGTCACTAGAATTACGACTGTTCGAACTTTTCGATCTAGATTTTGATCTGACATGAGAGCAGAGTAATGCGTTTTTCGGTTAAGAGCGATGGCAACTGGCGCGCTTTTCGACACCGCAATTTTCGAATTCTCTATCCCGCAAATGCCGCCTCAAATATTGGCGGATGGGTACAACGCATTGCTCAAGATTGGCTAGTTCTCGAACTAACACATAGTGGTTTCTATTTAGGTTTAGTGACTGCTCTGCAATTTGCACCCGTCTGGTTTGTTAGTTTGCCGGGCGGCGCACTTGCTGATCGCTTCAACAAACGAAAACTTTTAATGGCTACCAACTTGGTTGCTTGTCTAGCTTCGCTGGC
>Ga0114960_10000968_pt1 | contig 23708 bp, 21 predicted proteins | sample C_130625_MF_Meta_FD_92637 | JGI IMG/M metagenome (GOLD analysis project Ga0114960, IMG submission 92637) | Freshwater microbial communities from Lake Croche, Canada to study carbon cycling - C_130625_MF_MetaG | ecosystem: Environmental > Aquatic > Freshwater > Lake | place: Lake Croche, Canada... | reverse complement strand
GAATTGTACCGTATGCAACTCACAGAATTAACTGATTCTAGCCTTCAAACAGATAAAATGGCTGAATCTTAAAACATAATTGTTGGAAATTTTGGTAATTCTGAAACAATCCTATATTTGTAAGGCTTAAATAATTCTGAAATTAAATAATTTTAACTGTGTCGTACGAGAATAACGAGAATAACGAAAAAAAGATGGAAAGCGTTTATAGTAAACGAATTAGAGCTGGAAAAAGAAGAACTTATTTTTTTGATGTAAGAGAAACTCGTGGAAGCGACTATTACCTAACAATTACAGAAAGCCGTAAACGTTTTGATAATAACGGTTACGACAGACATAAAATATTCTTGTACAAAGAAGATTTTAATAAGTTTATCAAGGCTTTAGGAGAAGCAATAGATTATGTAAAAACTGATTTAATGCCCGATTTTGATTTTGACGCATTCAACCACGAATATGCCGAAGGAGAAGAGCCAATTAATGATGCTGCTAATACAGTGAGTGAAACAATAACCAATCCATCTGTAGAACCAATTACAGAACCAGCAGTTCCAGAAATAGAAATTCCAACAAGTCCAGAAATTAGTCAACCACCTTTAGATAACTTATCAACCGAAGAGGTTGATAAATGGTAAAACTTTTATATAAAAAAAGCTACAGTTAATGTAGCTTTTTTTATGCTAGGCAATTTCTTTTTGCATCCAAACATTACAAGCATTGTGCCCAGAATTTCCGAGTGGTGACGTTAAATATTCAAACCCAAATTGTTCGTATAGTTTCACTGCTTTAATTAATGAAGGAGTGATGGTTTCTAAGTACATTTTTTTAAACCCATTAAGCTTTGCTGCTTCCACACAATTAACAAGCATTCGATAGCCCAAACCTTTTCCTCTTGCAGTTTTTGCTAGAAATACTTTTACCAATTCACAAGTATCGGAAGGTAATCCATCTGTAGAAAAATAGCCTGTACCACCTACAATTACGCCATCTAATTCGGCAATAAAATAGGCACAATTTTTCGACGAGTTAAATAATTCATATAAGTGGTCAGTACTCTCTTCAAAATAAACAGTGCCTGGTAAATTAGCGCCTAAATCTTCCAAAGATTTTCGTATAATTTTGGCAATGATAGGATTGTCTGAAATTTGAATCGGACGAATAATAATTTCCATGTAGCCTATTTGCAAAATTCTTTAAAACAATTAATTAATCCATTGGTAGAACTATCATGAGCGGTTACTTTGGCATTATTTTCAAGTTCAGGTAATATTTGATTGGCCAATTGTTTACCCAATTCAACACCCCATTGATCGAAACTGAAAATATTCCAAATAATCCCTTGTACAAAAATCTTATGCTCGTAAATACCAATTAATGTTCCAAGTGTAGACGGTGTAATTTGTTTAACTAAAATCGAATTGCTTGGCTTATTGCCGCTGAATATTTTAAAAGGAGTGAGCTTTTTAATTGCTTCTTCTGATTTACCTGCTTTCATCAATTCTACCTTTACTTCATTTTCAGACTTACCGTTCATTAATGCTTCGGTTTGTGCAAAATAGTTCGACATTAATTTAAGGTGATGATCTCCTATTGCATTATGACTAATTGCCGGAGCAATAAAATCACAAGGAATTAATAAGGTTCCTTGGTGGATTAGTTGATAAAAAGCATGCTGACCATTAGTGCCAGGTTCACCCCAAATAACTGGTCCAGTGGCATAGTTAACAGGATTTCCATTTCTATCGGCACTTTTACCATTACTTTCCATATTTCCTTGTTGGAAATAAGCGGCAAAACGATGCATGTATTGGTCATAAGGGAGAATAGCCTCGGTTTGAGCCCCCATAAAATTTACATACCAAATGCCTATTAAAGCCATTAAAACAGGTATGTTTTTATCGAAAGGAATCGTTTGTAAATGGATATCTGCTTTTTCGGCACCTTTTAATAGTTCAATAAAATGATCGTATCCAATAGTCAAAGCAATTGATAAACCAATAGCGCTCCATAAAGAATAACGACCACCAACCCAATCCCAAAATTCAAACATATTTGCTTTATCAATGCCAAAAGCTGTAACAGCTTTTTCATTGGTACTCAGTGCCGCAAAATGTTTTGCAATATCTTTTTCAGATGCACCTGAAGCCAAAAACCAAGTTCTAGCTGTTTGTGCATTGGTCATGGTTTCTTGTGTGGTAAATGTTTTAGAAGCAATTAAGAACAAGGTTTCTTCTGGATTGACAAGTTTTAATGTTTCTGCAATATGAGATCCATCAACATTACTTACAAAAAAGGTTTCAATACCAGTTACCCAATATGGTTTAAGCGCTTCAGTAACCATAACTGGACCTAAATCACTTCCGCCAATACCAATATTAACTATATAACGTATTTTTTTTCCTGTATAGCCTTTTGCAGATCCACTATGAATAGATTCGCAAAACTGTTTCATTTGCTGCTGTACTTTTAAAATATCAGGCATAATATCTTTTCCATCAACCATCACTGGATTGCCTGAAAAATTCCTTAGTGCCGTATGTAAAACAGATCTACCTTCGGTTTCATTAATAATATTACCAGCAAACATTTCTTGAATTGCATCTTTTAATTTGCAATCCTCTGCTAATTCAAGCAGTAGTTTTAGTGTTTTTTGATTGATAATATTTTTAGAATAATCAAAAACAATTTCGTCTAAACACAAAGAAAATTTTAAAAACCTATCTGGTTCAGTAGCAAATAAATCGCGCATGTGTTTGCGATTCATTTCTTCTTCAAAATGTTTTTTTAATAAAAACCAGGCTTGTGTGGTGGTTGGATTTGTTCTAGGAAACATATATAAAAGTTTGTAATAGTAAGTTTATTATAACGTGCGTTATAAATTCGAAATAGTATCAATCGTTTGTTGAACATTGCTTGGTGTAATATCTAAATGCAGTACAAAACGTATTTGAGTAGGAGTCATGGCTATTGCCAAAATACCTTTTTCTTTTAAAATTGCAGCTAATTCTGGTGCTGTAAATCTGCCTTTTACTTCAAAGATCACAATATTAGTTTCAACAGGAAGGATTGTTCCAACAAAGTCTTTTTTAAGTAACGCGGCTTCAATAAATTTAGCATGATGGTGGTCTTCAGATAATCGTTTGATATTGTTTTCTAAAGCATAAATACCTGCTGCTGCCAAAAATCCCGCTTGTCTCATGCCTCCACCAAAAAGTTTTCGTACCCTTCTTGCTTTTGCAATAAAAGCTTTGTTACCTAATAACACACTACCAACAGGTGTACCCAATCCTTTGCTCAAACAAATAGAAATCGAGTCAAAAACTTCTCCATATTGATTACAAGTTTCATTTTTAGCTACAATTGCATTAAAAATTCTAGCACCATCTAAGTGTAGCTTTAAATTATTATTTAAGCAAACCTGTTTAATTAGTTGAATATCATTAAAATCATAACAACTTCCACCACCTCTATTTCCAGTATTTTCTAATGATACTAGGGTGCTTAAAGGCTTATGAATATCAAGCGGATTGATGGCTTCTAGAACCATATCTGCATTAATTCTACCCCTGTCTCCATTTAAAAGCCTCACAGAAGCACCTGAATTAGCCGCAATTCCACCACCTTCATATAAATAAACATGCGATAATTTGTCACAAATTACTTCGTCTCCTGGCTGAGTATGACATTTGATAGCAATTTGATTGGTCATTGTTCCGCTTGGGCAAAATACAGCGGCTTCCATTCCAAATAAATTTGCAGTATGGCTTTCTAATGCATTAACGGTAGGATCTTCTCCAAAAACATCATCTCCAATTGGTGCTTGCATCATTGCTTGACGCATCAATTCGGTTGGTTTAGTAACGGTATCGGATCGAAAGTCTATCATATTGAAAGCGAAGTTAATTCGAATTGTAGTTTTTACAAATAGAATATAGATTTAAATTTATCCTCATTCTAATTTTTGAATATTCCAATTCTACCCAAATTATTAAGTTTTTCCACATTTACCCTTTGATTCAGATGATTTTTTGTACTTTCGCAGGCCTTGAAAGGAACTGCTAATTGTTAAATGTTATTTTTTTTTAGTTTATATTATAACAATTGCAACTTTTCCACGATTAACATTCATTAAGATAATAACAGACTATGAGGCAGCTCAAGATCGCTACCCAGATTACCAACAGAGATTCACAGGCCGTTGAAAAGTATCTACAGGAAATCTCTAAGATTCCAATGATCAATCCCGAAGAGGAAACAACTCTTGCCCAAAAAATCAAAATGGGTGACCAAAGGGCATTAGACAAATTGGTACAAGCGAATTTACGTTTCGTAGTATCTGTAGCAAAACAATACCAACACCAAGGACTTTCTTTAAGTGATTTGATTAACGAAGGAAATTTGGGTTTAATTAAAGCTGCACAACGTTTCGACGAAACCAAAGGTTTTAAATTTATCTCCTATGCTGTATGGTGGATACGTCAATCAATTTTACAAGCTTTAGCTGAACAAGGTAGATTGGTACGTTTACCACAAAACAAAATTGGTACTTATAATAAAGCCAATAAAGCATACATGGCATTTGAACAAGAACATGAGCGTGAACCTTCTACCGAAGAGTTGGCTGAAATTCTTGAGATGAGCGAAACAGAAATCAACAATATTTTCCAAAGTAATACACGTCATACTTCATTAGATGCACCGGTACACGAAGCAGAAGATGTTGCTATGGGTGACTTATTAGAAGGTAGCGATGATACTGATGAAGATGTTATGAAGGATTCTTTGCGTGAAGAAATTCGTAGGGTTCTTAAATCATTAAGTCCTCGTGAAGCAGAAATAGTAAATGCATATTTTGGATTAGACGGAGAAAATGGTGTTACAATTGAACAAATTGGAATGAAATACGACTTAACCAAAGAGCGTATTCGTCAAATTAAAGAAAGAGCCATTAAACGTTTACAAAAAGCTAGATATAGCAATGCTTTAAAAGCTTATTTAGGTTAATTCCAATATATTGATTACACAAAAGAAAGAGGCTATATCACGCAATTGATACAGCCTCTTTCTTTTTGAAGTAATTACATCTAATAACAAGCAAACCATTTAACTATTTCCCTGTTATATTATTTGTAAATTTGTTACATGCTAAAATGGTTGATTATATTTTGTTTTATTTTTTCAATTTCATCTTGCGAAAAGGATATCAGTTTTGTACCAGATGCTACTACAAGTAAATTAGTAGTAGATGCTCAAATTGAAAATAATCAAGCCCCAATGGTTGTTTTAACTACTTCAATGGGATATTTTGCTTCACTAGATTCTGCTATGTTATATAATAGTTTTGTTCACAATGCTATTTGCAGTATTAGTGATGGAACCAAAACACAAGTTTTAAAAGAGTTTAAAATCCCACTATCAACTGGATCTTTATATTATTATAGTAATGACCCAAGTACTGCTATTAATAATTTTAATGGTGTACTTGGTAAAAAATACCTACTAACTATTCAATACAATAAACAAACATACTCTGCTTCAACAACTATTCCATTACTCACCAAAACAATGGATTCTATTTGGTGGGAGCCATTAAAAAACTATCCTGATTCACCGCAGGTTTCATTAATGACACGTGTTACCGATCCGCCAGGATTGGGTAATTACATTCGTTATTTTACAAAGCAAAATAAAGGACAATATTTACCAGGATTTAATAGTGTTTTTGACGACCAAATTATAGATGGCAAAACTTATAATGTACAAATTGATAGGGGAGTAGATCGTAATATTCCATTTGATCGGAAGAGTTATGGTTACTTTTATAAAGGCGATACTGCAACTGTAAAACTCTGTAACATTACAAAAGAGACCTATGATTTTTGGCGTACTTGGGAATTCGCTTTTTCATCAATTGGTAATCCCTTTTCTGCACCAGGAAAAGTTATTGGAAATATCAATAATGATGCTTTAGGATCATTTTGTGGTTATGCAGCCCAATATAAAACACTGATTATCCCCAAATAATCCGATTTTGTGTACAATCGATATCATTTAAGTAGTGTAAGCGATTTATTTTTGAATGTTCTAAAAATAATTTAATGGCAAACGAAGCAACAGAAAAAGTAACGATTTTAATCATTGGATCTGGTCCTGCAGGATATACAGCTGCTATTTATGCAGCAAGAGCAAATATGAAACCGGTTTTATACCAAGGAATACAACCTGGAGGACAATTAACTATCACTACTGAAGTTGAAAACTATCCTGGATACCCAGATGGCATTCAAGGTCCTGAAATGATGGTTAATTTTGAAAAACAAGCAACACGTATGGGGGCAGATATCCGATATGGATTAGCCACAAAAGTTGATTTCAGTGTTCGCCCATTTAAAGTTGAAATAGACGAAGAAAAATGGATAGAAGCCGATTCAATCATTATTAGCACTGGTGCGTCAGCTAAATGGTTAGGATTAGAAAGCGAAGAAAGATTGAATGGTTTTGGTGTGAGTGCTTGTGCTGTTTGTGATGGATTCTTTTTTAGAGGAAAAGAAGTAGCTATTGTAGGAGCTGGAGATACTGCTGCAGAAGAAGCTTTGTATTTATCTAAATTATGTACGACTGTTCATATGATAGTTAGAAAAGACCAAATGCGTGCTAGTAAAGTAATGCAAGTCCGTGTATTAAACGCCCCAAATATTAAAGTTTATTGGAATAGCGTTACAGACGAAATACTAGGTGAGAAAAAAGTAGAAGCAGTTCGTTTATTAAATACAGGAACCAATCAAAAATTAGAGATTCCTATTAGTGGATTTTTTGTTGCTATAGGACACGAACCAAATAGTGGAATATTTAAAGATTTCATCACCATGGATGAAACTGGCTACATTCAAACAGTAGCAGGAACTACCAAAACAAATATTCCAGGCGTTTTTGCTGCAGGTGATGTACAGGATAAAAATTATCGTCAAGCAGTAACTGCAGCAGGTAGTGGCTGTATGGCCGCTTTAGATGCTGAACGATATTTAGCTGCTAATGGACATTCATAATTAAAATACAAATTATAAATGAGGCGATAGCATTTAGCTAATCGCCTTTATTTTTGCACTATGCTTATTATTCAATTAGATGCCGTAAAATTTTATGCTTATCACGGAATTTTTGACGAAGAAAAAACCTTGGGTAACCATTATGTAGTTGATATTAAAATTGAGGTTAGTACCAATAATCAAATCATTGAATCTATTGCTGAAACAATTGACTATTCAAAAGTTTTTGATATGCTTCAAAAAAGAATGCAAATTCCAACGCCATTATTAGAAACAATTGCTTCTGATTTTTGCCATACTGTTTTAAATACATTTAAGTTAGCATCGTCTATTGATTTTAGTATTAAAAAATTGAATCCACCAATTGAAAAATTCATTGGAGATGTTGGTGTTCAATTTATTTTAAAAAGAAATTCTTTACAAAATATTTAAAATGAAATTCATTTTTTTATTATTATTTTCTTTGTGTTCGTATTTTGCAAATTCACAAGAAACAGGCTTGTTATTTAAAGAGGCTGATAATCTTGAACGCCAATTAAAAGATGTTGAGGCGCTTGACAAATACAAACAAATTCTTGTTATTGAGCCCGCTAATTTAAAAGCTTTAATTAAAGCAGCTGAATTAAATGCAGGACTTGGCGGGAGAGAATTAAACAAAGTAAATAAAAGATTGTATACAGAATCTGCCATGGTTTTTGCAAAAAAAGCCTATGAAACCGATTCTAAAAATGCAGACGCAAATTATGTAATGGCAATGGTATCAGGTAAAATGACTGATATAGAAACGGAAAATAAAAAAATTGTTCAATATGTGAATGAAGTAAAAATGTATTCCGAAAAAGCATTAGCTATTAATCCAAGCCATGCTAGAGCAAATTATAGTTTGGGTAAATGGCATTACGAAATGGTTAATTTAATGGGGTTAAAAAAAGTGGCAGTTAAATTATTTTATGGTGGAATGCCTGATGGCGATTTAGATTCGGCTATTTTACATTTTGAAAAATGTAAATCTGCAGATCCTTATTTTGTATTAAATTATTTAGACCTTGCAAAAGCCTATCGAGATAATCATCGCCCAACTCAAACAATTGAAATATTAAACAAACTAGTTAAACTACCCATTAGAACTGCAGATGATGCTGCATTAAAAGCTGAAGGCGCCAAACTATTGGACGCAGTTCAATAAATAAAACATAAAAAATTACAGAAATGGAATTACAAGAATTATTTCAACAAGCAACAACCAACAGTAAAACATTATCAGAAAAACCAGATAATGAAACACTATTAAAATTGTATTCACTTTATAAACAAGCATCAGAAGGAGATACCCATGAAGAGGGACCATCTATTCCATTTGATTTTGTTGCAAAATTTAAATTCGAAGCTTGGGCTAAATTAAAAGGTACCAGTAAAGAAGAGGCAATGCAAGCCTATATCAATTTAGTTAATGAATTGAAAGCGAATCAATAAGCCTTTTTAAGCAGGCATAATTTTACCTGCTTAAATTTTTATTTTTCGCCATCTTCCAGATTCCATATACCAAAAAGAGGGAATCAATAGTGTAGTCCAATATAATAATTCACTGCCCCATCCCCAAGTAATGGGTAGTTGCATTTTCTCCAATACTGTAAATACATAAATACAATATAAAATGATGGCTGTAAATTCAGTAGCCAAATTCATTGTAGAATTTCCTGAACCAGTTACCGCATTCATCCAAACTATAGAAATAGACATTAATACTAATGCTATAGACACCACCCTTAATACTGGAATACCTGCTTGTATAAACTCTTCGCCTTGTCCATAAATTGATAAAAAAGCGTGAGGAAAAAGATTTAAAAACAAACAAACTATACTTGCAAAACCAGCACTCCAAGTCATAATTTTTTTTATAAGTGGCATTACCAAATCGTGTTTATTTTGCCCTATTACATTACTTACCATTGTATTTGTTGTTGCTGCAAAAGCCCAAGTAAAACAACCAAAAAAACCAAAAATATTTCGCATGGTATTTGAAATAGCTAAGTCTCTAGCGCCATGGTGCTCAATTAATATATAGAAAAATTCCCAACTGATAATACTAATGGCATGTTGTGCAATTAGAGGGGCAGACTGTACCACAATTAATTTGCTGTTGATAGGTTCAAACTCCCAAGTTGTAAATAATTGTAATCGTTTACTAATTCCATTAATTCGAAGTACCGTAAACAAAACAAATAATCCAGCAATTTCAGAAAAGATTGAAGCATAAGCAGCTCCATTAAAACCTAATTGGGGTAAACCAAATTTTCCATAAATCAACCCATAATCGAAAAAAACATTCACTAGCGCTTCAGTAGCAGTTCCAATAATCAGGTATTTAGACTGATTTGTACCAACTAACAACGCATTACGCATCTGGTAGACATATAAAAATGGCAGCCCAATGATGCGAATGTTTAAAAAACGAACAGCAATAGCTACTCTTTGAGAATCATGTAAGGCCCATCCAAGTATAATTGGCGCCAAAAACCAGGTTAATAAAATGCCAATAGCAGCAAAACCAAATGATATATAAATTCCTTGAGTAAATAGCTTTCCAATCTGATCAATTCTATTTTCACCGGCCCTTCTTGAAATTAATGCCTGTAATCCATTATTTAATCCATGACCAACTACCGCAAAAATAAGGTAGTAAACACCTGTAATTCCAGCTAATCCCAATGCTTCTTGACCTAATCCTCCTAAAAAAATATTATTTGTAATGAAATTAAGTTGCGGCACCATAATAGCCAAACTGATTGGAAGAGCTATACCTAGTATCTGTTTATGACTTGTAGTAACTTGTAAATTATTGGTATCTGATGGGTTATTCATAAGGTTCTGCAAAGTAACAATTTTAATATCTGCACAAATCACTTCCCATGCATAATAGTTTTTTTATATCATTGCATAACCAATAACACGATTATGGTTACTAAGTGGATAGGATTATACGGAAACAAGCCTAATTATACCAATAAATCAACAAATCACCTATTTGTTGAAATAAGCCCAACACAAGTGGTGTATATGGTAAAAAATACTGTAAGTGCGCAAATGGAAGCCATCGAAGTATTTCATTACAGTATTAATCATGGAGATTGGTCTGATATATTTTTTGAGATCAAAGAATTATCTTCTTTAATGGGCTTAAGTTTTTCTCATACTAGCATTTATTTTAATATAAATGAAGCATTGTTGTTACCACTCAATAATTTGAGTGCTTCCTCTGCAGAAGATTTTTTAAGCTTAGTGTATGGTCCTGAAGAAAACACAATTACCAAACACGATAAAATTGAATACTCAATTCCTTTTGTTACGATTTATCGAATTAAAAATACTTTAATAGATATTTTAAATAGGAATTTTATTCTTTTCAATATTCAACATACTTATTCACCCATTTTAAGAGCGGTATTTGAAAGAGATAATTTGGCAGCTATATTTTTAAAATTGATAGTTTACCAACAACAATTTGTTGTAGTGTATATAAAAGACAATCAACTACAATTAATACAAAACTATTCTTTTAAAAATTCCGATGATATATTGTATTATTTATTAGGAATAATACAACAAGATGGTTTTACAGCTATACAAACGCAAATTGAAATCAGCGGAATGATTGACCATGAAAATGGATTGTATGAACAATTAAAACAATCTTTTGGAATTGTTTCCTTCGATGAAATTAATTTAGAGGATACTATAAAAATTGGATTAGAAAAATATCCTGCATATACGTTTACTCCTTTTTATAAACTATTGGCATGAGAATAATTTCTGGAAAATTTGGTGGAAGACGTATTCAACCTCCAACTAATATGCCACATACCAGACCTACTACTGATATTGCAAAAGAAGGTTTATTTAATATCCTTCAAAATAGAATGAATTTCGAAGGCATTAAAACACTTGATTTATTTGGTGGTACAGGATGTATTAGTTACGAATTAGCATCGCGAGGAGCTTTGGATTTAACCATTGTAGAAAAGGATCCTATCATGTACCAGTTTATTCAAAAAAACTTTACTGCATTAGGTGTTGAGAATTACCAATTGCTTAAAATGGATGTATTTGCTTTTTTGAATACAGCTAAAACACAATTTGATTTTATTTTTGCAGGCCCACCTTATGCACTTGGCTCAATTGATGAAATTCCTAAAATTATTGCTGAAAGAAAATTGATTGCAAAATCTGGTTTTTTTGTATTAGAACATACACCAAGAAACCAATACGAAAAAATGCCCAATTTTGAGTTCCAGCGAAATTATGGCACAACCGTATTTTCATTTTTTGTAAACAAAGATTAATGGTAAATTAGATATTGCTACCATGACAAAAAAAGAAATCAGACAACTATTTAAAGCAAAGCGTCAAGATATTTCTGATCAAGAGAAATTAAAACTAGATGACCTATTGCTTATTCAATTTCAACAATTTTCTTTTGACTCTACAGATTGTTTATTGAGTTACTGGCCAATTGAACACCATAATGAACCCAATGTAACTTTAGCTACCAGATTTATACACTTGATGGTTTCTCATTTACAAATTGCCTATCCTGTAATAAATCAATTGAATCAAAACATGGATGCAATGATTGTTGATGAAAACACCCATTTTAATACCAACCAATTAGGAATAACAGAGCCTATAGATGGTGTGATTATCAACCCTGAATCGATAAATACTGTTTTTGTACCACTATTGGCTTTCGACCAATTAGGCTATAGGGTGGGTTACGGAAAAGGATATTACGATCGATATCTTGCAAAATGTCCTTCTAATACGCTGAAAATTGGATTCTCGTATTTTGAACCTATTGCACGTATTACCGATAAAGACCAATTTGACGTACCTTTATCTTACTGCATTACACCGCAGCATATTTATGAATTTTAACACGCTATTTTTAAAGTCTTTTCGTGTTCTGTTAATTCCTTTCGCATTATTGTATGGATTAATTATATATATACGGAATCGTTTATTTGATAAGCATTATTTGCCATATTCTGAATTCAACTTCCCATTAATATGTGTAGGCAATTTAGCCGTTGGCGGAACAGGTAAATCACCAATGGTTGAATACTTATTAGACTTACTACATCCTCAATTTAAAATAGCCACACTAAGCAGGGGTTATAAAAGAAAAACTTCTGGATACGTATTAGCCCATAAAAATACCACTGCGCTTGAAATAGGAGATGAGCCCATGTTGTTTCATTTAAAATTTCCTGATGTACCCATTGCAGTGGGCGAAGAAAGATTAGTAGGTATTCCTCATTTATTACAAGACCATCCTACATTACAAGCAATTATTTTAGACGATGCATTTCAACACAGAAGTGTAAAAGCCGGCTTAAATATTTTATTAACAGAATACAGTAATTTATACTCTCAAGATTTCTTTTTACCAACTGGTGATTTAAGAGATGAATGGTCATCTGCAAAAAGAGCCGAAATTATTATTGTTACTAAATGTCCGCCCGAATTAACAGAAGAAAAAAAGCAAAAGTTAATTAGAAGTTTACAGCCGGAAGCCAATCAAAAATTATTTTTTACTTGTATAGCATATGGCACACCTTACCATATTTTAGATAATACCGACGAATGGATACTTACACCAAGAGACGAAGCATTATTAGTTTGTGGTATTGCTAACCCAAAGCCATTAAAAGATTATTTGCTTAGTCAAGTACATACCTATTACCAACAAGATTATTCCGATCACCATATTTTTTCTATTGATGATTTAACAGAAATTAAAATGTTATTCGATGAAATCAATTCAAAAGACAAATTAATATTAACCACCGAAAAAGATGCGGTTCGATTAAGTAAGTTCAGCGAAGAACTAACCAAATTACCCATCTATGTTTTACCAATTCAACACCTTTTTTTATTTGATGAAGGTGATATTTTTAATGAACAGGTTTTGTCATTTATAGAAAATTTTAGTTTTAATCCTACCAAGTTATGAGTAAGTCTAAATCAAAGCAAAAACAAAAGCAAAAATCAACCCCTGCATTAACTTTAAAGGGTAGGTTAGAAGTAACCCGTTCTGGAATGGGTTATGTAATTGTAGATGCCGAAAAAGAAGACGTACTAGTTCGACCTGGAGATTTCGACACCGCTTTAAATGGCGATACTGTTCGTGTGAAAATCACCAGAGAGAACATGCGCACCGGAAAAAAAGAAGGACGAATTATTGAAGTAATTACACGAAAACAAACAGAGTTTATAGGTCATTTACAATTATCTACCAATCATGCTTTCTTTGTGCCTGATACAGATAAACCAATGCCCGATTTGTTCATCCCCTTGATTTCAATCATGGGTGCGAAACACAAAGACAGGGTAGTAGCTCGATTGGTTAAATGGGAAAAAACAGATAAAAAACCTGTAGGAGAAATTATAAAAGTTTTATTACCTGAAGATGATAATGATGCGGCCATGCAAGAGTTATTGGCACAAGCAGGATTTCCTTTATCGTTTTCAACTGATGTAAAAGAAGCAGCCGAAAAATTACCAGTAATTTTAGATATTGCTGAAATAGCAAAAAGAAGGGATTGTAGAGATATTCTAACGTTTACAATTGACCCTGCCGATGCAAAAGATTTTGATGATGCAATATCAATTAGAACATTAAGTAAAGGGATGTATGAAATTGGTGTGCATATAGCAGATGTATGTTATTATGTTACTCCAGATTCAGACCTAGACGCTGAAGCCTACAAAAGGGCAACATCGGTTTATTTGCCAGATCGTGTTAATCCAATGTTACCTGAAAAAATATCTAACGAACTATGTTCACTGCGTCCTAATGAAGACAAATTTACTTTTTCTGCAATTTTTCAAATGACAGACAAAGGAGAAATCAAACAATATTGGTTGGGTAAAACAGTAATCCATTCAGATTTTAGATTTGCTTACGAAGATGTGCAACAAATTATAGAGACTTTAGAAGGCAATTGCAAAGAAGAAATTTTATTACTCAATACCATTGCACAAGGTTTTAGAAAAAAACGTTTTGCAAAAGGAGCTATTAATTTTTCTTCTCAAGAAGTACGATTTAAATTAGATGAAAAAGGTGTTCCAATAGGAATAATGATTAAGGAAAGTAAAGAAGCCCATCAATTAATTGAAGAGCTAATGTTGTTAGCCAATAAAACTGTTGCAGAAAATGTAGCAAAACAACATATCAATAAAAAACCAATTCCTTTTCCTTATCGGGTACATGATCAACCAGATCAAGAAAAGTTGAAACCGTTTATCAGCTTTGCAAAAAAATATGGTCATGGTTTTGATATTTCAAGTGCAGAAAAAATTTCTGCAAGTTTTAATCAAATGTTAGAAGATGCTAAAGGTAAACCTGAGCAACATGTATTAGAACAATTGGGTATTCGAACAATGGCAAAAGCGGTATATACTGCTGAAAATATTGGTCACTATGGATTAGCATTTGAACATTATTGTCACTTCACTTCACCTATCCGACGCTATCCAGATATATTGGTACATAGAATTTTAGAATCTGTATTAACAGGCAAGCCGATCATTGATAAAAAAATGGAAGAGAAATGTAAGCATTCTAGTGAGCGAGAAAGAGCTGCAATGGAATGCGAACGTGCCAGCAACAAATACAAACAAGTAGAATACTTAAAAACTTATATTGGAGATACTTTTGAAGCTATTATTTCTGGCGTTTCAAGTTTTGGATTTTGGGCCGAAACTGTTTTACACAAATGCGAGGGCTTAGTTAGTGTTATAGGATTATCTGATTACGATGATTTTAGACATATTGAAAGTGATTATAGTTTGGTTGGCAGAAGGAGTGGACGCAGTTTTAGAATTGGCGACAAAGTGCTTATTAAAGTAATTGCTGCAAATCTTGAAAAAAGACAATTAGATTATGAATGGGTATTGAATGCTGAAAAAGAAAATGATGATGAAGATGCTCCAAAAAACAAAAAAAATAGTAATGCTAAAAAGCAAAAGGGTCCTAAATAATGCCCATTTGCTTCATTAAAAAAGAAGCATTTTTATTTTGAGCAACTCCTTTTCGAATTGTATAATCGAAAAGGAGTTTTTCATTTACAATACTACTCTCAAAACAATAATTTGCAATTTGATATGGATATTCAGTTTCCAATTCACTTAACTTCAAATCGTGTGTAGCAAATAGGCTAATACAATTGAATTGAATCAGCTCTTTTACAAATTGTTCAGAACCATAATATTTATCGTCTGAATTTGTCCCTCGTAATATCTCGTCAATTAAAACCAATGAAGCACTACTTTCCTTAACACCATTTTTTAATGCCTGTAACTTTTTTAACTCCGCCATAAAGTACGAAGTATTTTCTTGCAATGAATCACTAATTCGAATGGACGTAAAAATGTTCATCGGTAAAAATGAAAATGCTGTAGCACAAACAGGTAGTCCATTCTGTGCCATTACTAAATTAACACCAAGTGTTCTTAAAAAAGTGGTTTTGCCGCTCATATTAGAACCAGTTATTAATAATAGTTTTTCAGTATGTCCTATAACAATATCATTTGGAACCCTATTTTGTTTTTTAATCAATGGATGTGCTACACCTTTTGCTTGAATTGCAAGTTCTTTTTCTAATACATTCGGATAAATATTTTCTGAATACTGATAGGCATAAACGGACAAAGAATTATATCGTTCAATTGCCGCAACAGTGTCCATCCATTTATGTAAATCGTGTTGGTATTTAATTTTCCAATCTTCTAAAGCCCACATATTCTGTATATCATATAAAAAATAAGGGTTAAAAAAAGTCATGATTAATATATTCAACCGTTGGTCAATGCGAGAAGCTATTTTTGACAATGCTAGAATTGCAGTACATGCTTGATTGGCGTTTTCTTTATGAATATGTAACACAGTTGAATCTAACGCCTCGATTTTGCTAAATAATTTTAAAATTGCTGCATACTGTTTTAGTATTGCTTGTTTATTATTTAATAAGCCAAAATTTTCTTGTAAATATTTAAAATAATATCCAATTTGTAAAAAACCCATCAAAAAACTAATTCCAAAAAACGAAATATTTCCGGTTACCATAGCATAGCATAATAAACCAATATTCATCATAGGAAAAGCATATCTAATAAATTTAACCCATGCACTTTTGTGTAATTGATTAGCACTATTCAACCAAACAAAAATAGCATCTAAAGAAGTGTAGTCTGTTTTATGTAAAAGAGATGTGGTAATGATCGTTTCTACCAATGGAATCTGTTTCGATAATGTTTGAATGGCAATTTGTTCTTCAATAATTTCAGCCTTATTTAGTAGTGGATTTTGTAATTTTTTGGCCAATTCATTTAAACCATATTGTGTAGATGATCTATTAATTAAATGAAATAATCCACCTTGTTGAAAGATATCTAAATCATCCCAAAAACTTTCGGCAGATGCAAATTCACTGCCATTATTAAACATATTCAAATTGCCATTTAAACAACCGATTTCGTTTTGATATACTATCGATAATTGTATTAAATATTTTTCTTTGTTTTTCAATTGAATAAACCAACTGATTAATGCAAGAAAAGAAATAAACGAACCCAATAATGTGAATAGCCAAAACAGTTGAAAATGTATTAAAAGTTGATAGATACTAAATCCAATTAATATAAAAGCACATAATCTACTAATTGAAACCACTAATAGTTTTTTTTTAATTGTATGAATGGTATGTGAATTAGCAGTAATTTTTTGTTGATATAATCCTTTTAATTCATTCATTTTCAATATATTGCGTTTATTCTAGTACTAATTTACTGTTTTTGAAATAATGTGTTTTTTATTTCACATTATCTATTCTATAAAAGTATTCAATCAAACACTATTTTTTTAAACTATTTATCTCTAGTTTTTTAACACAAAATCAAACAAAATAATGCCCAAATAAGTACAAATTTGAACTAATAAACTATGTGGATAAAACAGGTCAAAAAACAAGTATTTACAACGGTTTTGCACCTTTAATAACCTATATTTGCTAACCTTGAAATCGGCTTTTAAAATTGCCAATAAATTGAACAAACTTTAAGTACTAATCAGATACATGGAAGAGAACCAATTACCAGAACAAACAAGCGATAATGACCGTGTCATTCGCGTAAATATTGAAGAACAGATGAAAACTGCCTATATCGATTATTCGATGTCGGTAATTGTTGGTCGTGCGCTACCTGATGTTAGGGATGGTTTTAAGCCAGTTCACCGTAGGGTTTTGTATGCCATGACAGAATTGGGCAACTATAGCAATAAGCCTTATAAAAAATCTGCCCGTATTGTTGGGGAGGTAATGGGTAAATTTCACCCACACGGTGATGCATCTATTTACGATACCTTGGTACGTATGGCGCAAGATTGGACGATGCGTTATATTATGGTTGATAGCCAGGGTAACTTTGGTAACCAAGATGGAGATCCACCAGCAGCTATGCGTTATACAGAAGCCCGTTTGCATAAAATTGCAGAAGCAATGCTGGATGATATTGAAAAAGACACGGTTGATTTTCAATTAAACTTCGATGATTCTTTAAAAGAACCAACAGTACTTCCAACGCGTATTCCACAATTATTAGTGAATGGTTCTTCAGGAATTGCAGTAGGTATGGCTACCAATATGCTTCCTCATAATTTGAGTGAAGTCATTGATGGTTGTATTGCCTATATCGAAAACCATGAAATTACTTGCGAAGAATTAATCCAATATGTAAAAGCACCAGATTTTCCAACGGGTGGAATCATCTTTGGAATGGAAGGTGTAAAACAAGGTTTATTGACCGGCCGTGGAAGGGTAGTAGTTCGTGGTAAATGTCATGTTGATACCAAAGCCTCCGGCCGCGAACAAATTGTTATTACAGAAGTTCCTTATCAAGTTAACCGCGATAATTTAACAGACAGAATTGGTCAATTAGTTAATGAAAAAGTTGTTGAAGGAATTGCACACGTTAATAATGAAAGTAATAATCGTGAAGGCACGCGTATTGTTATTGATTTAAAGAAAGATGTTATTGCGCAAGTAATCATAAACCAATTATACAAATACACCGAACTACAAACTAGTTATGGTATTAATAATGTAGTAATTAGCAAGGGCCGTCCTAAAATCATGAACCTCAAAGAACTCATTGTTGAGTTCATTGAATTTAGAATGGAAGTGGTAATTCGTCGTGCAAAATTCGAATTACGTAAAGCTGAAGAACGAGCGCATATTTTAGAAGGATATTTAAAAGCACTTGATCATTTAGACGAAGTAATTGCTTTAATTAGAAGCAGCAGAACGCCTGATGAAGCCAAAGATGCATTGATGTTAAAGAGCCAATCAGAAAATTGGTACTTGAACAATAGCATGTTCCAAGACTTAACCGACGACTTATACAAACAAGCCCAAGGTTTATCTGAAATACAAGCAAAAGCTATACTGGAGTTGCGTTTACAACGTTTAACTGGTATGGAGCGCGACAAAATTGTGGATGAATTTAACGGTCTAATTTTAACCATTAAAGGTCTAAAAGAATTGTTGGGCAGTGAATTCTTACGCTTCGAATTAATTAAAACTGAATTGTTAGAAGTTAAAGAAAAATTCGGCGACAAACGTAGAAGTGATATTCAATACTTAGCAGATGAAATGCGTATTGAAGATTTAATTGAAGACGAAGATGTGATTATTACTATTTCTCATTTAGGTTATATTAAAAGAACTTCTGCAACAGAATACCGTCAACAACGTAGAGGTGGAAGAGGGGCAGTAGGTTCAAAAACAAGAGAAGAAGATTATGTAGAACATTTGTTTGTGGCATCAACGCATGATACCATGATGTTCTTTACAGAAAAAGGAAGGTGTTATTGGTTGCGTGTGTATGAAATTCCAGAAGGCGAAAAACAAAGCAAGGGTCGCGCTATTCAAAACCTAATTCAATTGCCAGGCGATGATAAAGTTAAAGCCATTATTGAGGTTAAAAAATTAGACGACAAAGATTTTGTACAGAGTCATTATATCGTTTTATGTACCAAAAAAGGTGTGATTAAGAAAACATCATTAGAAGATTTCAGCCGCATAAGAAGTACTGGTGTTAATGCCATTACAATTGTTGAAGGCGATGAATTACTAGAAGCTAAAATGACCGATGGAAGTTCAGAAATAATGCTTGCGCTAAAAAGTGGCCGTGCTATTCGTTTCGAAGAAACCAAAGTTCGTTCAACGGGTAGAGGCGCCATTGGTGTTACAGGAATTGAAGTGGACGACGAAAAAGACGAAGTAATTGGAATGATTTGCGTTAATAAAGCCGACGAAACCAGAACTATTTTAGTAGTTAGTGAAAAAGGTTTTGGAAAAAGAACCGCTATTGACGAATATCGTATTACCAATCGTGGAGGTAAAGGGGTCAAAACAATTAATGTTACTGAAAAAACAGGCAGCTTAGTTGGCATTCTTTACGTAACAGAAAAAGAAGATCTTATTATCACTTGTAAATCAGGCGTAACCATCAGAACTGGAATTAAAGATATCAGAGCAGCCGGAAGAGCTACACAAGGAGTGAAGTTAATTCGCTTAGACGAAGGTGATGAAATAGCTGCTGTCTCTCATATTGAAGACCAAGACGATGAAGTGATAGAAACCGTTTTAGAAGATGGGGCAATTGCTGAAGACTCAGAAATATCTGAAACAACAGCAGATTCTGACGCTTCAAATGATGAAACAACAAATTTAGATACCGATACTCAACCAACTGAAAATCAATAATAAACACTCCTTTTATGAAGAAGCTTCTATTGCTTTCGACGATTGCTATAATAGCAATTAGCACAAATGCACAAGATTTTAAAAAAGTAACTACCGCCGTTTTAATTAACAAAATGGCCGATGCTAAAACTGAAATTGACAAACTTTCTATTGATCCTAAAGCGCTTGCAAAAGCAGAGTATTGGTACTTTAGGTCTAAAATCTATGCGTCTTTTGTAAAGGATGCAGAGGCTATGAAAAAATATCCAAATTTAATAACCGATGTAGATAATGCTATTAAGAAGTTAATTGAATTAGATCCAAATTTTACTTTGGTAAAGGAACGTAGTTCAGATGCTATTTTTGATATGTATTCTTATGGTTTTAATAATGGCATTAGAACTTTTAATGATAAAAAATGGGATTCTGCTTCTTATTATTTTGGATATGCAGTTACTTATAGCGATTTCTTATTTCAAAATAAGTTAACAAAAGACACCAAAATGGCTTTTGATACAACGTCTATATTATATGCAGGTTATTCTGCGCAAAATGCTACCAAAGCTGCAACAGCTTGTAAATATTATGCAAGATTAGCAGACGCAAAAGTAAGTACAGATGGTTATACAGATGTATACAAGTATTTGGTTCTTAATTACATGAACGAAAAAAATGAAACTAATTTTAATAAATACCTTGCTTTAGCTAAAGTAGCATTTCCTAAAGAAAACTGGGGTGATTATGAAGTAGAGTATATTGACAGGAATTTCAGTTTAGACCAAAAAATCAGTTACTTCGACAAAGCAGATGCAGCAGGTACGATGACTGAAATGCAATACCTCCAATTTGGTGAAATTTTCATTAATGTAAAACGTGATGCTAAAGAAAAATCAAAATACGATAGTACACAATTAGACGCATTTGAAAAAAAGGGCATAGAAGCATATAAAAAAGCATTTACTAAGAATCCAGAAAATGCAATTGCATCATATAATATTGGTGTGATCTATTATAATAATTTTGGAATAGTAGATGACCAAATAGCAGCAAACATCAAATCTTTGCAACAAATCAATAGTACTAAGCCCGTTGAAAAAGATCCTAAAAAGAAAGCAGCAATTGATGCAAAATTCAAATTATTAATAGATCCAATTTTAAAAGCAAATCAAGATCTAGAAAAACCAATTAATAATAATCTTGATAATGCTATTGAATGGTTAGAAAAAACAGTTACTATAGAGAATAATAAAAAGGATAAAAATTCAACAGACAAAAGTATCAGTAATAAATCAGTTGATTTTTTAGCAAATATATTCCAATACAAACGCGATAGAGTTCGTGGAAAAGATACCAAAGCGTTTGATGCATTTGACGCTAAGTACAAACAATACGATGTACTACATGGTAAATTCTAATTAGAGCAAAATATTAAACGATATACTAAACCGCCTCAATTATTTGAGGCGGTTTTATTTTAGATAAGTAGGAGTTTCATGAAAATATACATTGCATACCATTTTTGCAGTATTATGTTTGTTATTATGCATCAATCATTTTAATACTACAATAAAGTATATTCAATTCAATTTTATTCTATTTAACATAATATTAATTATAGGTAATTTATATCTAGATTGAATATATAAAAATTAGATTTATCAATTATAAAGAATCAATTATAAAGAATCCATTACAAAGAATCAATCATAAAGAATCAATCATAAAGAATGGTTATGTAAGAATGAAACATTAAAAATGAATTATTAAAAATGAAATATTAAGAATGAAAATATAAGAATTGAATCTTTTGATAAAATCATTTAAATTAATTCTATGTAGACTGATTAAAAAATAGATTACAACATATCAGACCAAACAAAATAATTAATTAAAATATCAATTTAGATTTGACTTAATTTTCCATAAAATTTATTGGATGTTAGCGCGTAGAAAATTTTTACAATTAGGATCCTTAGGATTATCAGCCATTTCATTTTCAAGTTTTAAATCGAAACCATCTGTTAGTAAGCCTATAGTTATATCCACCTGGGGCGAAGGAATTGCTGCCAATCAAGCGGCCTGGAATATTTTAAAATCTGGTGGACGCGCTTTAGATGCTGTTGAGCAAGGTGTAATGGTTACAGAAGCATCTCAAAACTGTTGTGTAGGTTTAGGCGCAAATCCAGATCGTGATGGGTTTGTCACTTTAGACGCTTGTATCATGGACGAAAATGCTAATATAGGAAGTGTTGCTTTTTTAGAAAGAATCAAACATCCTATATCTGTTGCACGAAAAGTAATGGAAAAAACCCCACATGTAATGCTTGTTGGTATTGGTGCGCAACAATTTGCAGTAGCCCAAGGATTTCCGTTGGAACCACAAAAACTCTCAGTAGAAGCCCAAAAATCTTATGATAACTGGTTGATTAAGAGCGAATACAAACCTGTAATTAATATTGAAAATTCAAAGAACCAAACCGCTTTTGCCCCAAAAAAATTAGAAAACGGCAACTGGAACCACGATACCATTGGTATGGTTGCCATGGATGCTAATGGCAATTTAAGCGGATCTTGTACCACCAGCGGCATGGGCTTTAAAATGCGCGGTAGACTAGGAGACTCCCCTATTATTGGAGCTGGTTTATATGTTGACAATGAAATTGGCGCAGCTACAGCCACCGGACAGGGCGAAGATGTCATTAGAATTTGTGGCGCTCATTTAGTAGTTGAATTAATGCGTCAAGGGCTTTCACCCGAAAATGCTTGCAAAAAAGCCGTAGAAAGAATCATAAAAATTAAAGGAGCTGCTGCTAAAGATATTCAAGTAGGATTTATAGCCATCAATAAGCAAGGCGAATATGGTGGCTATTGTATTCAAAAAGGATTTGATTTTGCAGTTTGTTATGCCGACGATAAAAATTTTATGGTACCCGGAAAATTTATCATTTAATGAGCGCTTTTTTAGAAATTGCTGTTTTTAATATTGAATCGGCCCTATTAGCTGCAAGTTCTGGAGCCGATAGATTGGAATTATGCGAGAATCCTTTAGAAGGAGGCACTACCCCATCCTACGGATTATTGAAGCATATTGCTGATCTAATTTCCATCCCAGTATTTCCAATTATCCGTCCTAGAGGTGGAGATTTTTTGTATTCAAACGCAGAATTTAAACAGATCTGCTACGATATTGAATTATGTAAAGACCTAGGTTTTAAGGGTGTAGTGAGTGGGGTTTTATTGCCAAACGGGAAAGTAGATTATAAAAGAACCAAAGAAATGGTTTCATTAGCCGGAGATATGCAGTTTACTTTTCATCGTGCTTTTGATCGAACAATTGATCCTTTACAAGCATTAGCAACCATTATTGAATCAGGTGCACATAGAATTTTAACAAGTGGTCAAGTACCCAATGCTTTTGATGGTAAAGCGTTAATAAAACAATTGATAGAAGTAGCTGAAAATAATATGATCATTATGCCTGGTAGTGGCGTAAGAGCTGGTAATATTAAGGATCTTCAATCATTTACAGGTGCAAAAGAATTGCATTCATCTGCTAGAATTAGTGTCAATTCTTTAATGGAGTTTCGACCCATTTCAATGAATGAAATAATGAAGAATTCCAATGTTGATGCTGCTGAAATTTTATCAATGAAAAATGAAATAAGGTAAATCATCGTTTCTTTTACAATAAATACACCATAAAATAGTAAAAAAATACAGTTACAGCGTTGTTCTTGATATGTTTAAATTTGAATTGATATTGGAGTAATATTCAAATAAAAAAGCCGCAATAAGCATTAATCTTATTGCGGCTTTTTTATATATAATAAAATTAATAAAGCATTCTAACCTTAATGGT
>Ga0114960_10000967_pt1 | contig 23709 bp, 20 predicted proteins | sample C_130625_MF_Meta_FD_92637 | JGI IMG/M metagenome (GOLD analysis project Ga0114960, IMG submission 92637) | Freshwater microbial communities from Lake Croche, Canada to study carbon cycling - C_130625_MF_MetaG | ecosystem: Environmental > Aquatic > Freshwater > Lake | place: Lake Croche, Canada... | reverse complement strand
CGCTAAAAAGGTCAAACAAAAAGCAGCGCCGCTTCCCGGCTACGGGGAAGCGGCACTGCTGGCTTTTTAGCTAGCTTGTGAATATGTGGGTGTTCTTGTTTCTTTAATTGAGAAATCGAGTTCGATTACAGGTTCTAGTTTCTGTAATGCAACATCACCGAAGTGTGCGCGATATGCCAAGGCAATCATTACGCGCAGATTATGTTGCTGACGTTCTTCGATTACAAAAGCTTGAGCAGCACGGGAGACCGTGTTCTCAATAACTTTTTCGCTGTGATGGATCTCGCGAGCTATCGCAGCATTTGTTAGACCGTCGCACACCAATTTGAGCACTGCGTGTTCAAACGGGGTGAGGTTACGGCTGATGGTGGGGACTGTTGTCATGAGTATCACTCCTTCTTTCTAATTGTCACCTTATGCATTCGTGTTGTTTGTTTGTTGCTAATCGGAGCAAACATAGACGATTTGTCTAAAGTTTGGATAAGTAGTTGTTTTTAGTGAGCGAAATAGACAGTTGGATAGACGTCTGACGGTTTCAGACATCGCCTAATGATTGGAAACTTGACCTTCTTTCGTTTCGTCGAGGGCTTACATTCCTGCGATTAATTCGATTACTTAATGATTAAGGGCAACAAGACAACCGATTTTGGCGGCTTAGTAAGGTTGGCTTCAGACAAACATAATTCTGGGAGCAAGTATGAGCATGCACGGCGGCGGACCATGGATGGCCTATCGGTCATTTACTTCTGACTCTTCAGTAAAACAACAGAAACTAGCAGAAGGAACTCTACGCCGAGTCGTTTCATATGCCCGTCCATTTAAATCCGGTATTGGGATTTACTTGGTCATACTGGTTGTCAGCTCTTTACTCGTTGTGGCTCAGCCACTCTTATTCCGACGGATAGTCGATCAAGCAATTCCTCAGAAAGATTCGAGGTCGGTAATCGTTATCGCAATTGCCATTGCGATTTTGACGCTGGTTGACTTGGCGCTCGGTATTTTTTCGCGTCGCTTACAAGCGGATATTGGTGAAGGCCTAATTTACAATTTGCGAACTGAAGTTTTTGACCATGTGCAGAAACAATCAATCGCGTTCTTTACAAAGGCCCAAACTGGCGCATTAATTTCGCGCCTTAATTCAGATGTCATGGGTGCTCAACGTGCCTTCACCTCAACTCTTGGCGGAGTTGTGGGAAACGTCATAAGTCTGATTGTTGTCATTGCCACCATGCTGTTGTTGTCTTGGCAGATAACCATTGCATCGCTGCTTTTATTGCCTGTATTTTTATTTCCTGCGCGCATCATTGGCCGTCGTCTACAGATCCTTTCTCGTGACCAGGCAAATCTAAATTCCGACATGAGCGCGCAAATGGCCGAGCGGTTCAATGTGTCTGGCGCACTACTAATGAAGCTCTTTGGCAATCCTCGAACAGAAATTAAAGAGTTCTCCAGCCGGGCAATTAAAGTTCGCGATGTTGGTGTGCAGATAGCAGTTGCCAACAGTATCTTCATGTCGGCGCTTACTTTAGTGGGTTCCTTGGCGACCGCAGTCGTCTATGGCGTTGGTGGCCTTGCTGTGGTCAATGACGCAATGACTTTGGGCACTTTGCTTACACTTGTTGCCCTTATTTTCCGACTGTACGGTCCATTAACTGCACTTGCCAATGTGCGCGTGGACATCATGACGTCTTTGGTTTCGTTTGAACGTGTCTTTGAAGTTTTGGACTTATCGCCCATGGTCCAAGATAAGCCAGATGCCGAGGTGCTTAAGAATGGGCCAGCGACAGTCACTTTTGAAAACGTAAGTTTCCGGTACCCGTCGTCGCAAGAAGTATCGCTAGCCAGCCTCGAAGGTGTTGCTCGTACCGATACCAGAGTCACCGAGGAACTGATCATTAACGATGTCTCGTTCACGGCAAAGCCGGGCGAATTAATTGCGCTAGTTGGCCCATCGGGTGCGGGTAAAACAACTTTGACTGCGCTCATTTCCAGGCTCTACGACCCAGTCAATGGACTCGTTCGGGTAAATGGTCATGATGTGCGTGACGTAACCCAGCAGTCTCTTCACGACGTTGTTGGTGTGGTTTCCCAGGATGCCCACATGTACCACGACACAATCAGAGCGAACTTGCTTTACGCAAAACCTGAAGCGCAAGAAGAGGAAATTTGGCAAGCCTGCGCCGATGCGCAAATCGCTGAAATGATTCACAGTTTGCCCGAAGGTCTAGATACCGTTGTCGGCGATCGTGGCTATCGCTTATCTGGTGGCGAGAAACAGCGGCTTGCCATCGCGCGGTTGCTCTTGAAAGCACCGGATGTCGTTGTGTTGGACGAAGCGACCGCTCACTTGGATAGCGAGAATGAAGCTGCAGTTCAAATCGCTTTAGCAAATGCACTTTCAAGTCGCACATCAATCGTGATTGCTCATCGACTCTCTACCATCAGACAAGCAAGTCAGATTCTGGTCGTTGAAAGTGGGTCGGTGGTGCAACGAGGCACTCATGACGAGTTACTTGCCAGTGGCGGACTCTATGCCGATTTATATCATCGCCAGTTCGCCAATGAAGAAGTACCTACAGCCGAGTAGACGAAATGAATGGGAATGTGCAGCGACCTGAGAGTGTTAATAAATTTTTAGCTGAGTCAGTTGCGCAATTGTCCGAGTCGCGGCTAAATCGTGTTACTAGATATGTCGCGCGACTTTTCGAGCAAACACTGACTCGACTTGAAGACGGCACTATTTTTGTTGTTACTGGTGATATCCCTGCAATGTGGATCAGGGATTCAACTTGGCAAATGTTACCTCTGCTAGACATGAATCCAGATCTAGAATTAGCCGAAATTGTTGGTGCAGTTAGTCGAAGGCAGGCGGAATTTCTGGGCATTGATCCTTATGCCAATGCCTTTAACGAATCAGCTTCTGGTGGTTGCTGGCACAAGGATTTCATCGATCAAAGTCCGTGGGTTTTTGAGCGTAAGTTTGAATTAGATTCTTGGTCGACATTTCTTGAGTTGGCACTTTCGTTGTTTGAACGAACAAGTTATTCAGAGCACTTGGATTCTACTTTTTGGAAAGTGTGCAATCAGATTCTTGAGTTGTGTGCCGTCGAGCAAAATCATGATCCGAGCACATATAGATTCATTCGTAATAATGCACCGGAGGCGGATTACTTATCGCACAATGGGTTTGGCGCTCCAGTAGCTTTTACTGGAATGGTTTGGAGTGCGTTTCGACCCAGCGATGATCGATGTGTTTTTGGCTATCACATTCCGGCTAACGCGCATTTATCAACCACTCTGCACCGCCTATCAAATGTTGCAATAACTTTCGATAAGACAGAGATTTCTAAAACTGCCGATCAACTGTCGAAGCAAATTACCATGGCCATCAAAAGTACTGTGGCGACAAACGGCCGCTACCCATACGAAGTTGACGGACTTGGACACACCCTTTACATGGACGACCCAAACATTCCGAGTTTGCTTGCTTTACCACGATTGGGCTGGTGCACTGAAGATGAGTCAACCTATCTAGCCACGCGTAATTGGCTTTTGAGCAATGAACACTCATATTTTGCCCAGTCAGATTCGTTTAGTGGATTAACTAGCGATCACACCCCTGCTAACTACATCTGGCCACTGTCTATTGCGATGCAGGGACTGACAGCAATAGATCGAGAAGAAGCTATTCGTGCTCTGGAAATGTTAGAAGACGGCGATGGAGATTCGGGCGATATGCATGAATCTTTCTCAATTGATAATCCGCAAGAATTCACTCGACCATGGTTCTCGTGGGCGGACATGACGTATGTCGCATTGGCACTCAAACTAGCAACATTTTGAATAGTTAAGTGGTTCAATAAATCATGGAATTGAATCGGCGCGAGTTCATATCGGCATCAGGCATTGCCGCAGCACTAACTATTCTGCCGATGCCATCAACGCAGGCGAGCATTCGCAAACTGAAAAATGGAATTGATATTTCCTGGTTACCGGATGTTGAAAAAGCTGGCGGAAAATTTTTTACAAGCACCGGCTCCGTTGTTGATCCCATACGTTTAATGAAAATCAGCGGAATTTCCCTTGGTCGCATCCGGGTATGGGTAAATCCCGCCGCAGGGAACGGATCTATCTCTCGAGCTATTAGCCTTGCCAAACGCTTGAAGCAACATGGTCTAGAAATTTGCCTCGATTTTCATTTCTCAGATACTTGGGCAGACCCCGCTCATCAATCAACCCCAAGCACTTGGCCTACTCAATCTTTGACCCAGCTCAAAATGCAAGTTTCGGCTTATGTTGATGAAGCACTCAGGCAATTCAACCTTGCAAAAGTGACTCCACAATGGGTGCAACTCGGTAATGAAATCTCCAGTGGTTTTTTGTGGCCGCTAGGAAAAATTGATAGCAACTCTCCCGACCAGTGGACTTCATTTGTGGCGGTACACCAGGCTGCAACCAAGGCGCTTCGTAAAGCTGCCCCCAAATCTAAATCAATCTTGCATCTCGATTGCGGGGGAGATGCCGGCAAGTTGCAGTGGTGGCTTTCCAAGGCAAAGCAATTTGGGCTGACCGACTACGACGTATTAGGGCTCAGTTATTACAGTCAGTGGCATGGATCATTGACAGATCTAAAGTCCGCAATCACAACTGCGATAAATATCTCGAGTAAACCAGTAGTTATCGCCGAGACTGCCTACCCATGGACAGTGAGAAGGTTTGGCTCAGATGTATTAGATGTAGAAAAGTCCGCGTTAGAAAATTTACCAATGACCGAAAAGGGCCAAGCAGAGTATGTAGATCGCTTGCAGTCACTTGTTCGAAATTTGCCCAATAATTCTGGGTTAGGTATTTGGTGGTGGGAAGGACTTTCGTATGGAGTCACTGCAAAGAATGGAACCAAGATTTGGGGTGGCGGAATGGAGAACAGCGCTTTAGTAAGTCCATCTGGTAAAGCGCTAGCAGCCTTGAAGGGACTCGGAAAATAGTCAGTAAACTGCTATCTCAGTAGCAGTACTTCTGGCGTTTAATATGCCCGTAATTTTCAATTCATTGTTTCTGTGTTAAATGAAGATAAACCAACTATTTTGCTGTTATTCAGACAGACTAAGCATATGTTTTTTAGCAAAGTTCGTTTGATATGTGTAACACTCACAACGGTTCTCGTAACTGCTGGGCTGACCTTTGTCAGCGGAGCAAGTGTCCAGGCAGCTACATCTTCTACTGTGGTTATAAATGAGGTTCGTTGTGGTGGCACAGGTCAAAAATTTATCGAACTTTACAACACCAGTACAACAGCGCGAGCTGATTTAAGTAATTGGGTTCTGGCAGATCACTTAGGCGACTTAAACAATATTTACCATGTAAGAAAATTCCCAGCTGGAACTTCAATCGGCCCAAAAGGGTACTTGAAGATTTTTCGCGGGACAAAGAGTACTGAATTCAAGTTCGACATAACATGCGGTGATGACACGATAAAACTAGGCCAACCTGTCGGTCCTGGCATGAATATTGTCGATGCTGTAGAGATTCCTCCTCTTGCTGCCGGTTACACCTGGGGAAGGATGCCAACTGCCCGCTTGGGTTGGGCTGCGACAATTGCATCATCGGGGCTCGCTAATAAGGCAGCTCTGCCTGGTTCCGTCTATGACACATCTGCTTGGGTGTTTGATCCGCTTTTAGCAAAACGCATCGATTTAACGTTGCCAGATGCAACTATGAATGATTTTGTGAGCGGAAACCAAGGTGACATTTATCGGCCAGCTTCGTTTTCTGTCACAGCAAAAGATACTTTGGGTGCCACGGTTAAAACAGTGAGTCCGATGCAGATTGGAATTCGACTCAAAAAAGGTTACGGTTCGTACCGTTCGTTCGGAACATTTGCAAACCCCGGCAAGAGTGCATTCAAACTGAAATTCAACATGACTGTCCCAGGACAACGCCTTGATGGTCTGAGCAAATTAACGCTGAACAACATGGTTCAAGATCCAACACTCGTTCGAGAATGGGCTAGTTACACGCTGATGCGGGCTATGGGGATTCCGGCGCCACGCACAGGTTATGCATCTGTTTACATAAACGGGAAATTCTGGGGCTTTTATTTAACGCTAGAACCGTATGACAAAGTTTCACTTTCCTGGAATTACCCGCGGACGCAGCATCTCTACGAGGCACTTTGGACGGATCGTTATCCGGACATAACTCCAGGACGCACCAATTTGGCTTACGAAGTTGATGAGGGTTCCAAAACTTCGCGCACTGATTTGCAGGCCCTTGAAGATGCGGTAAGTAAGTATGCAATGACTTCTCCGCAAGTTCTAAGTGTGCTGAACGTTCAAGAGATGGTAACCACTATGGCGGTCGAACAATACTTGAACCATTGGGATGGCTATTCAAGTTTGATGCCTTGGGCACCAAATAATTACTATCTGCACAGTGATGACGACGGAGTGTTTGAGCTGCTTCCGTGGGGAACCGACCAAACGTTCGGTGGCAGCACTGGTGACTACGCCAATGCCAATGGCATTTTATTTAAGCGTTGCATGCTTGATGATAGGTGTCAGAGTATGTATAAATCGGCAATCGCAACTGTGGCATCCACGGCAAACCTCTTAAATCTCACAGATGGCATGAACAAAATTATGAATGCTCAACGCCAAGGAATTTCTGACGATACTTCCAGAGGAATGAGTTTCAATGACACACTAGGCGCAACCGGTTGGATCACGAGCCACGTTACAAATGCCACTTGGCAAACTGCCAATTACCTAAAGGGTGCTACAACTGGGGCAATTCGATGGAACCCAACCTTGACAATAAAAGCAGGCACCAAACTGACTAGCGCAATTTACAATGCCTACTCGGACGTCCCGGGCACGTTCTCTTATTCGCCCGCGCTAAATACGGTGACGAAAGTTGGGAAGTTAAAAGTAACGGTTACTTTTTGGCCTACAGATACCTCCCTCTACCTAATTAAGAGTCAGCAGTACACATTCACGGTGGTACCCGCTAGCTAACTGGCGCTTTTCAGTTAGAGGTACTCTTTCTTACTCTTCGGGGGGGGGAGTCAATGGATTCCCAACTTCGGCCTACTTGTGTCTGAACCTCTAAGAAAGTGTCTTTGCGTTTGGCTTGAACTTCGCCTAGCCAGATAAAAGCAGCCTTGTCGTTCTCAAGTTCCTTTAGATCTATCACTCGATTATTGAGGTTGATGATTCGGTAAATTTTCATAAATTTGGTCTGTTTCTGTGTTATCTCATCGGCAATTTCAGCAGCACCGAATGTCTAGCACAGTAGTTGTAACTTTTGGCATTGCTGTAGCCACTGTGGTCGAGCCCAGTATTGCTGTCAGTGCCAAAAGCGTTGTCAAAATTGTTGAGACTATCTTTCTCATGAGTGACCTCCCGAAATTTCTTACACTTTGTAAGAAAACTTACTCTGAGTGAGAATGTTGAATTTACGTGCCTCAATCTTGCTTCAGTCTGCTCTGGATGGAGATCCACGAATCGCGCAGACACATGCGATGTTTGAACAGTTGATTCAGAGTTTTAGCCACGAAATTGATTTAGACCGAATCAGACTGATCAGATCTAATTACGCTTTTTTATCCATTCGTCTTCAAAAATACGACCTTGCCGAATCAATTTTGGTTGAGAAAATTGGTGATGAACTTATGAATCCGATTTTGTTGGCTGACATTTTCATTAGTTTGGGCACAATCCAAATTCGGCGTGGCAATGCACCTGGTGCTAAATCCTATTTCCATCAGGGCTGGGCGCTAATGCGCAATTTTGCGCCAGAAACGCACATTCGTCGGAGAATGGTTGAGCTCGCAGATTGGTACGAGCTAATTGATGACAAGGACATGGTGATTGAAATTTTGCGCGCCACGAACAAGCCCGTTGGAAATTTCTCCGCTATTTTGCAAAATTCAAATTAGCGCATGAATAGGCGAGTCAATCGCCTAGTGGCAACGTTCAAGCCAACGACAATCATGATCAAGAAATAAAGCACATGCCAAAGCAGGGTAGCGCTGATGTTCCCTAGCATTAGGCACCGAACTAAATCTGCGCCCTGCCAGAGGGGCAGTGCTCGCACGATATTCGTTATCCAATCCGGGTAAACGGAAACAGGGTAGAACGTTCCCGAGAAGAGGAACATTGGCAATAGCCAGAAAGTAACCCAATCCATTTGCTGGAAAGATTTCAAATAAGAAGTAATTGCCATGCCAACTGAGGCAAAACCAAAAGCTATTAATACCGCAGCGGGAATAGCCAGAATTCCCCAAAGGCTCGGCACTAAGCCAAGTGAAGCCACAATGGTCATGAACCCAAAGGCATAAACAAGGCCTCGAAGTAGAGCCCAGCCAATTTCGCCCAGCGCTACGTCCAGTGGCCCGATGGAAGTAGCCATCATTGCCTGATAAGTCTTGCCGTAATGCATTTTGAAAAACACATTCCAGGTTGAGTCATAGAACGCGCCATTCATGGCACTCGTGGCAAGAAGAGCTGGGGCTATGTAAACCGAATACGGAACTGTGTGCCCGTAGCCGTCTGAGACTGCACCGATCAGTGGACCTACGCCAGAACCGAATGCAACCAAGTAAAACACTGGTTCGACAAATCCAGAAAGTACGACTGGCCAAGATGAAGTTTTTACAACACGGAAACTTCGTTCGAATAACACTCGGGCACGGCCAGAATAAATGTTGGCCCAACGTTTTGTGCTGCGTTTTTCGGCAATTGCCACTGCCTCATTGTTCACTGTGATAGTCCCGCTCATGCCGCCAACCTCAAAGCAAATTTACGATTAGCTATCAGTAGACCAGCAACACACAACGCAGTCATATACCCGAAGTGAACTAACAACATAGTTGACGGAATTGGGTGATTGTAGGAAAAATAACGACCGATTTCCGTGGCATGCCAAAGTGGTGAAATCCAGCCAACCCAGCGAATTGTCAGTGGCAGAGTTGAAAGTGAATAGAAAGTCCCCGAGAACAAAAACATTGGTGCCACAACGAATCGCCCGATAATTGCGAACCAGCCATCATCTTCTTTGAGGTAAGCAGAAACTGCCATCATCACAGAGGCAAAACAAGTACCAAAATAAATTTCGACAGGTATCAACCAAAGAGCGCTCATTGAGCTAAAGGCATCGAATGCCCACAAAATGACCCAGTACACACTGACTGTAAATATTGATCTAGTTATCGCCGAAATTATGACGCCCTGGGCAACCTGCTTGCCAGTCAAGCCGGCCGCGTGCATCGCGAAAAAAACTTTACGCCAATCAAAGCCGTGTACAACTGGAAAAGTAACTTCTTCCATTGTGCCTTGGAGTGCGGCAGTTGCAAGCAATGCTGGAGCGATAAATGCCAGGTATTTCACGCCATCTGGCCCAGAACCATTAGTGTTTTTATCAATTAGCGAGCCAACACCGATACCGATTGAAGTTAAGTAAAGCAGTGGGTTTCCAATACCAAAAGCGACAATCGCTTGCCACCACTTCAGCATGTTGCGGATGCGATATTCAGCTGCATACAAAGCGCCAAATCTGGCTATCCGATTGGTATCAACCAGATTCGTTGCACCGCGCCAATGACCTGCGCTCATCAATCCACCAATGTCCGGCCGGTAAGGCGCAAGAACACATCTTCGAGGCTACTGCGACGGACTAATGAAGTTACGGGATGCTCGCCGAGCGCAATAATCTCAGCCAAAGCCGCTTCGCCGTCTTGCGCGTAAATGAGAATTCGATCGGGCAAAACATCCATTCGGTCACCCAGATGAGAGATTTTTTCAGCCACAGCAACATTTCTGTCGGAGCCAAAGCGAACTTCAACAACTTCTGGGCTTGAATACTGTGCAATCAGACTTGCTGGCGAACCCTCGGCCATGATTTTGCCTTGATCCATCACAATCAGGCGGTCGCACAACTGCTCAGCTTCATCCATGTAGTGCGTCGTAATGACGAGCGTTACACCCTGCTCTTTCAAGCGGAAAAGTCGATCCCAAAGCACGTGTCGCGCTTGTGGGTCAAGCCCAGTTGTTGGCTCATCTAGTAACAGAACTTCAGGTTCGTTCACCAATGCTCGAGCAATCGTAAGCCTGCGCTTCATGCCGCCGCTGAGCTGATCAACTTTCGAATTCCGTTTGTCCTCTAGCTGGGCAAAAGCAAGAAGTTCTTCGATTTTCTTGGCTAAATATTTACGAGATAGTCCGAAATAGCGCCCATAGATGTAAAGTTTCTCATGCACTTTAAGTTCGGTATCTAAATTGTCTGCTTGGGGAACTACTCCAAGGTGGGCGCGGATCTGTGGACCAAATTTGTCTGGATCTTTGCCCAAAATAGTTAAGTCGCCACCCGACCTTTGAAGAGTTGCGGTGATCATGCGCATTGTTGTCGATTTACCAGCGCCATTTGGACCAAGAAGTCCAAAGGATTCGCCGCGGGCAACCGTAAAATCGATGCCGGCAACAGCAGTGAAATCGCCGTAAACCTTAGTTAGATTCTGGGCAACAATCATTGGAGGTTGAGTTTCAGGATTTGGCACAAATGCAAGTCTAGACACAGTAGTCCAATCTGGCACGGGCATTCGGGGTTAAGTTTGCCGATTTCTAATTGCGTCTGTGGTAAGAATTGCAATCGCCACCCAGGTAATTACAAACCCGAGAAAACGAGCCTGTGGCATTTGTTCATGAAAGACCGTAATACCGATTGCGTACTGCAGAGTTGGTCCTAAATATTGCAGCATGCCCAATGTGCTTAGTGGAATTCGAATTGCTGCGGCGCTAAAGAACATCAGTGGTACTGCGGTAACAATTCCAGAACTCGCGAGCCAAATTGTGTGGCTCATTCCGTGATGACCGAAAGTACCAACGTGGTTGAATTCAAGCCAAAGTAAATATGCAAGGGCAATTGGCGACAGTATTAAAGTCTCGATTGTCAGACTTTCGATTGCTGGCACATTAGCGAGCTTTTTAACGTAACCGTAAATACCAAAAGAGCTTGCCAGGGCAAGTGCCAACCACGGTGGCGTACCAACGGTAATAGATAAGTAGATAACTGCACTTGCTGCAACACCAATAGCGAGCCATTGCGTTTTGCGAAGTCGCTCTTTAAAGAACACAACACCCAGGCCCACACTAAGTAGGGGAGTTATGAAATAGCCAAGTGATGAATCCAGTAGATGTTTCGTAACACTTGCCCAAATGAAAAGTCCCCAGTTAACGGAAATAAGTGCCGAAGCAATGGTTAACAGTGCGAGCGATCTGCGGTTGCTTAAGATAACTCGGATCTGAGGGATTTTTTTGCGCCCGATAATCGCAAGAAATATCAGGCACCAAATGACTCGGTGGGCCAAAATTTCGAGTGGCCGAGCCGGCTGCAAGTGTGGCCAATAAATGGGCACAATGCCCCAAATGATGTAGGCCGCAGCACCAAAAATGAAGCCATCTCGGGCAATTTTTTGCTGAGTTTCAGAGATTGTTGGTGTAGTCATCAGAATCTAACTCTATGGTCCACAGCAAATTACAACATCAGCAAGTATTGCTTGCTTGCTATTTTGTATAACGAATCATTCGTTGGAAGAATAAGCCGGGCTTCCGGGTGCTCTCCTGCAGATCGCCCTTACGCTCAAAACCCACTCGTTCATAGGCAGCAATAGCCGAATGATTGTCATGCCAGACGCCAAGTCCTTGGCACAGCCAGCCGCGATCGTTAGCAACAGAATCGATAAATTCAATCATGGCTTTCATCACGCCTGAGCCACGCACATCCGGGTTTACCCAACATCCGCCGAGCCAAATGTTTGCACCAAAATCGCCATCAAGTTCTTCGACTGACATGATTGCGCAATCGTTGCCATCAATGGAAGCGGCAAAGAATTTAACTTTAGCCATTCGTTCAAGCCAGGCGTCTTGTGCCAGTTCAGCTTCAACGTCGTAACTTCCGCCATAAGCGTGCGGGCTATCAGCTAAAGATTGCAATCGCAGTGAACGTAGACGTTCCCATTCGGACGGCATCAGCTCAGATACTTCAACAATGCGCGTCATGAAGCATTCTCAAACTCTGCGGGCTCGGCTTCGCTATGTAGCCAACTTCCGGTTACAAGTTTGTGCATCAAGACGCCTGTTGTCGCGAATATGACGGCCATGATTGCCCAGCCAGATTTGCCCATACCAATCGCAAGCGCCGTAACAAAAGCTGGCCCAAGAGTTCCGCCCAAGCCCCAGCTCAGTGAATAAACACCTTGGTACTGCCCTTGGTGTTCTTGTTTGGCTAGGCCAAAACCAATACTCCATGAACCAGCCGACCCAATTAGTTCACCAAATACGTGGACGAGCATGGCCAAAATTAACATTGCACACGCAGCAATTGTTGGGATGCCTGCGCTCATTGCATACAAGATACAAGACACGGCTACCGCGAATCCAGCTCGACGATAAAGTTTTGCACCGGCAATTAAGTCGCCAGACCCACGACTAGCCCTGACCTGGAAGATGATGACGGCACCGGTATTAACAATCATGATTGCGGAAATCCACCACCTTGGCGCGGTAGTTTCACGAATCACCCAAAGCGGAATTGCGACGTTTTGCACCACAAAGTGCAACGACATGATGGAGTTCAAAGCAGTTGCGCCAAGAAACTTTCGGTCTTTTAGCGCGATGAAACTGATTGGATCTTTGCGGTCAACCGTCGGTGCAACGAATGGAAGTTTACGGAAAATGTAAGCGGCAAAAATAAAGGTCACTGCATCAATTGCAAGCATCGTTTTGTAAGCAAGAGCAGTATTAATCCAAAGGGCAAACCCGGCGCACAAAGTGCCAAGACCAATGCCCAGATTTGTTACGGAACGAAGGTATGCCCGAGTTTTGATTTTGTATTCCGGATTACCCACTTTGGCGATCGTTGCCATTCGCAAAGTTTGCCCAATTGTGCCAGTAATCCCAATGACTATGTTCAGTGCTAAAAATACTGCGTAGTTTTGAGTGAAAAGCAAAATGAAAGTGGCAATACCTTCAAGTACATAGGCGCTTGCTGCGATATCTCGCGGACCTATTCGATCTGCAAGGTGTCCTGCGGGGATACTGAAAAGAAGTGAAATGCCACCGGCTATGGATAATGCTAAAGCGAGTTTTGCAACCGAAATTCCAACAACCTCGGTGAAATAGACCACTTCCACGGTCATAAAAAGACCATTTCCGAAGGTATTTACCAAACTCGAAAGACTCATGATTCGAGTGGTGCGGTCAGCAGGTATCAGTCGGCTAAGGGATTCCTTCAGCGAGGCACCATTGCTATTCACATTGTTAGTTTAGGTGCCACTTCGGCTATGTACAGCGTGAGGTGGTAGTTTCTTGTGTAGTTGAAAGCTTGTCCGGTTAAAGACCTGATTCACGCTGACTTTGAAAACTTGTGACACTGTACGTGAGGTAGTCATGCGGAATGCCATCCTCAACAAACAGCGCGCGCATCGTGCCTTCGTGTGTCCAGCCTGCTTTTTCAAATGTTTTTTGCATTGCAATATTTAACGTGTCGGTGTCGCCTGAAATTCGATGATTGCCTTCACTGAACATCAATTCGGAAATCAATATTGTGGCCTGCGTTCCGTAACCTCTCCCTTGGAATTCAGGCGCGATTTCAATGCCAAACGCTAGAACGCCAGGCGGCATGGTCTTGTTGCACCGTCGAATCTGAACTTCGCCAATAACTTGGCCGTCTACATCAATTGCATAATCCAGATAATGATCTCGCCATTGCCCAACTGCTTCAAAGCGTTCGCGATGTGCCTGCTTTTTCTCGTCGTCCGAAATCGACCGCAGCGCACAGGCAAAATCAAATTCATCTTCTCGATAAGCACGAAATTCCATTGCTTAGATACAACCTAACTTTAAATAGCGACGTCAAAGACAGAATGTAAATGATGTGCCAGTACATCAAGTGGTAACGCACCTGAGCCAAGTACTTCATCATGGAATCGCTTCAAATCAAAGTTATCGCCAAGAGATGAAGCAAGGCTTGATCGCAGTCGTTCAATCTCAAGGCGGCCTGTCATGTATGAAACAGCTTGTCCTGGCATCGCTATGTATCTATTGATCTCTGAAGTGATTTCTTCTAGTGAAGCAGGTGTGTTGTTGGCCATGTAGTCAATGGCTTGTTGGCGTGACCAACCAAATGCATGCATCCCGGTATCAACGACAAGTCGAGAAGCGCGCCATACATCGGCTGCAAGCATGCCAAGTAACTGAACGTCGTTTGAATAAAGACCCATTTCAAAGGCAAGACGTTCTGAGTACAGACCCCAACCTTCTGCATATGCAGTGAACAAAGTCATTCGGCGAATCTCTGGCAAGTCGCTCTGATCTAAAGCAAGTTGAAGCTGGAAGTGGTGTCCAGGTACGGCCTCGTGGAATGCCACAGATTCGAGATCGAAAATACGACGCTCCGTTGGATGCGAAACATTCTGGTAGTAAGTGCCAGGGCGCGATCCATCCATTGCGGCTGGCATGTAATAAGCCATGCCCGAACCTTCAGCTTCAACTTCAGGAATGGCACTTATTTCACAAGGCACGCTTGGTACTTTGCCAAACCAGTTTGGTGCCGCTTCCTCTGCTCTTCTGACTACATCGGTGACAGCTTCGAGCATTTGTTCCGAAGTTTCCCACCGCAAGTTCGCATCAGTGGTCATGTGCCCGAATATTTCGGAAATATCGGAAGTACCAAATAATCGCTGTCCAATTTCGGCAAAGTCCTTGTGTAGATTGTTCACAATTTCGATGCCGAGGTTATGTAAAAATTCAGGGCTTAGTTCAGTTGTTGTATGTGCCCGAACTAAACCTTCATACATTTCTAGTCCGCCATCAAGGTGCACTAAACCAACTTTGTCGTCATCTCGAGCAGTCGGTAGGCAATTGTTAATCAATGAGTCTCGATATTCGCTAAATGCCTGTGCAATTTCGGCCTCAGCGATTTGCTTCACGCTAGTGCGAAATTCATTTTGCCCGTCCCAATTGCCAGCAATAGTTGGAGTCATGGAATCTGCGGGGTTCTCAAGGAACTTATTAATCTGATCGATAGCCCCAGAGACTAATGTTTTGATTGGATTGCGCCCAAGAGATCGCCCTCGAGCGAGTTCATCTGCAGCTTCGCCCAGATACCGGGGGATTTGTTGTAGGCGCAGTAGATAATCGGCCGCCTCAGTTTCGGATGTGATTCCAACCATCCGCAGAAATGCTAAGAGGACGGACGCTGGCGCTACCGGAAATGCTGAAACTGTATACGTGCTGGCGTCTGCACCGAACATGGAGTCCATGCAATTGGTCTGCGAAATTATTACTTCGCGCGTAAGTAAGTCTTGAGGAGTCAAAGTTGCCGGATCAATTTGTTGGGCAGCACTTCTGATTTCATTGCGCGCTTTGGCTAGAGCCACATCATTTTCCCGATTGAGGGGAGAGAGTTGCTTGTCGTATTGTCGATCACCCATGAGCGAAGCCTCAAGGGGATTGCTCGCCATCAGATGCGTAAATAGTTGGTTCGCCAGTTCGGCAATCTGCTCAGTTGAATTCATAGTGACACTCTACTTATTGGCTTGCGCAGAATTCCTGATTATTCTTCGGAAATTTTGCGTCTTCTAGTTGTTTGTGAAACTTACAGTTGGTGAAGTTGAAGTTACTCCACCAACGCCAGTTACCACTGCTTTGAAGTTCAAAGTTGCACCTTTAGCGAACTGTGATTTAAGCGGCATTACTCGGTAAAGGCCGCTCGCCAAGTCGAGAGTATTCGAGAATGTCGAAGAATCGTCGCTACCGAGCGATTGCCAGTCTCCATTAGCGCGAGTCTGGACAAAGAATTCAACAGTATTCAAATCACAACCAGTCACTTTGGCAGAGAGCCCGATTAAGGATGTATCCCGCGAGTAGCTGGTTGGTTGATTCATGCTGATTGAAATACTCGCAGGTGTCGGAGCAGGTTTAGCTGCTTTAAAGAAACCGTATCCGTAGGCAGATGCTCGCACTGTGGTAATAACTTTGCCAGAAGCAACTGATCCACTTCCCGCAAGTAGTTGCCATGAAGTGCCGGCAGTTGGTGCGACGCTTGTCGCTGAAATTGCGGCAGAGCCCGTATTAAAAACTTCGAGGTATTCGGTATTTGTCGATGTATCTAGCCGACTAATAACGATAAGTCCATTGTCAGCAATTCGAATAGCCTGTGGTCCAGTTGCAAAAACTGGGTAGTTTGTTCGAAGTGTTGTTAAGGATCTAAAGGCTGTTTGCAGTGGATTCGTAGTGGTAAAACTACTCTTAGTGCCGATTGCCTTACCACCAATGCGGGGTTCAATTTTCCAGTCAGAAACTTTAGTTGGGAACAAGTCCTGTCGAGCCGCTTTATCGCTTCCGCCAGTAAGTCCAAACTCGTCTCCGTAGTAGACAATCGGATTTCCGCGTAGCCCAAACATGAGTGCGTGAATCAGTTTGTCCTGAGCTTGGGTAGTTGTTGAGCTCAAGTTTTGCGCAGCCAAGAAAGAGCCAACTCGACCCATGTCGTGGTTGCCCAAGAAGGTGCCTAAATTCTTCGCACTTGTGGTTGCTGTGGTGTAAAGGTCGTCGTCATTGAGTAAGGATGTTATTGAGCCAGAATCTTGATAACGCACAAAATCGAGTGCTTTGCCCTGGAATGGGAAGTCAAGGACTTCGTTCCAAGCAGCGTTTTTGACCCAGTAAGAAGTGCTTACGGCGTTGCCGTCATAAACCTCTCCCCACATAGGGAAATTTGGTTTGCCAGCAGAAGCCGCTGATGTTCGCATGGCTGGTAAAAAAGCCCGCCAGAATGCTTCATTAACGTGTTTTGCGGTGTCGATACGGAAACCATCAACTCCCGTATCAGTAATCCACTTTTGGCAAACCGCGATCCAGCCATTTACAACTGTGGGGGATTCTGTGAACAAATCATCTAGTCCGTAGAAGTCGCCCCATTGCACGGATTCGCCATTCCAAGTTGAGTCGCCGCGATTGTGATAGTTCGTCACATTATTCAGCCAAGCGGGGCTCTTGATGTTGGCTTGTGATGACTCAACATAAGGTCGCTTGGTAAATGAGGTTGCAGCATTCAGTGCAGGGAATGTGTTTAAACCAGCAACGGCCGTTGGGTTGAAGGCTGTACCGGTCGCAGTGCGATACGGTGCGTTATTAGATGCTTCGTAGGCATAATTTCCGGTTCCGTATTTAACAATGTCGCCAGTGTGGTTTACCACGATATCTAGAATTACTTTTATTCCGCTTGCATGTGCAGCAGTTACAAAATCTTTCCAATCTTGCATTGTGCCCAGATGTGAATCGACTTGGTCAAAGCCCAAGCCCCAATAGCCGTGATAGGCGGCGCTGCCACCTTGCACAGTATTTTGCCGAACAATAGGCGTGACCCAAATCGCCGTGAACCCTAACGACTTGATGTAGGAAATTTGTGACGAAAGTCCCTTGATGTCACCACCGTGGTAATAGCCCGAGTCGCTGGCAAGAAATCCTGTTTGGTTCAGCGAAGCAGAAGCCCCGGCTGAGCCGTAATCGTTACTGGTGTCGCCATTAGCGAACCGATCAAGCATTACGAAGTAAATCATTTCACTTTTAGGTGTGGCAGGAACTGCCTGCGCATTTCCATGAACCGCGCCTAAAATTACGAGGGCCAGGTTGATGCCAATTCCAATTAATCGCTTACTAATCACTACTTCTCCGCACAGATTTAAATCGTTAGGTGACTTCTATCTCAACCTTACAAGCCTGACACTGCTACTGGGCTTCATTTAGGAAATGAGTATCAAAAATTAAACGATAATTTGATTTTAGATTGTGTTACTTAATTTATTCAACAGCAGCAAGGAATTGGCTGGAGTAAAGGTCGTAGTAGAAATTCTTCTTCGCCATAAGTTCGTCATGGTTGCCTTGCTCAATAATTTTTCCGTTATTCATCACCAAAATTACATCTGCATCTCGAATAGTTGAAAGTCTGTGCGCGATAACGAAGCTGGTTCGATTCGTGCGAAGTCGACTCATGGCCTGTTGGACTAATACCTCGGTACGCGTATCAACTGAACTGGTTGCCTCATCCAAAATCAGAATCGCAGGGTCAGCGATAAATGCTCGGGCGATTGTGAGCAACTGTCGTTCACCATTTGAGACCGTTGCATTGTCGTCAGTAAGTAGCGAGTCATAGCCAAGAGGTAATGCCCGTAATAGGTGGTCGATGTTGGCGGCGGTTGCGGCTTCAACAATCTGCTCTTCTGAAGGTGCCGCTGTTCCATAGGCAATGTTCTCGCGCATAGTTCCTGTGAATAACCAAGTGTCTTGCAAAACCATGCCGAACTGGCGCCGTAAGTCATCACGCGAAATGTCATGAATGTCTATTCCGTCAATCAGGATCTGTCCTGAGTTAATTTCGTAGAAACGCATGATGAGATTAACCAAAGTAGTTTTGCCAGCGCCCGTTGGACCGACAATCGCAACCGTTTGTCCTGGAAGTACCTTGATTGAAAGGTCTTCAATTAGTGGGACATCTGGTGAGTAACGGAATGACACATTTCGGAATTCAATTTCGCCTGTAGCGCGATCAATTTTCTGCAACTCTTGTTTATCCGGCACTTGCTCTGGCGCGTCTAGCAGTTCAAATACTCGCTCTGCTGAAGCGACTCCAGATTGAACAAGGTTTATCAGCCCAGCTATTTGTGCGAGCGGCATTCCGAATTGTCGGGAGTATTGAATGAAAGCCTGAACATCACCTAGCGTCATGGCGCCCGTTGTAACGCTATATCCACCCAGAACCGCAATCGCTACGTAAATAATGTTGGAAACGAAAGTTGTTAAAGGCTGAATCATGCCCGATACGAATTGAGCTTTTGAACTGGACTCGTAAAGGTTTTGATTTAATTCACTGAAATCACTGATTGCTCGTTCTCGGCGACCAAAAACTTTTATAAGTGCATGCCCGGTATGCATTTCTTCAACATGGCCGTTTAATTTTCCGGTCCAACTCCACTGGTCGGTGAATTCCTTCTGTGACTTCTTGGCGATACGTGCTGAAACCAAAATACTCAGTGGAATTGCAATTAGCGAAACTGCGGCAAGGGCTGGGCTGATCCAGATCATCATCGTCAAAACAGAAACTACCGTTAATACGGAGTTTAAGATTTGCGAGAGTCCTTGTTGCATGGATGTTGCAATGTTGTCGATGTCATTCGTAACTCGACTTAGTAAATCACCGCGCGATTGGGTATCAAAGTATTGAAGTGGAAGTCTTCCGAGTTTCTCTTCTGCCTTTCGGCGCAAGCGATAAACGGTTCGCTGAGTGACTCCAGCCATGATGTAGCTCTGCATCCACATGAACAAACTGGAAATTATGAAGAGGGCGATTACAAATAGCAAAATTCGAGTGATTGCGGCGTAATTAATTCCTTGACCGGGGACGATCTGTCCAGCTGCAACCATGTCCGCAAAATGATTTTGACCCTTAAGTCTTAAACCGGCAATTACTGCTTCTTTGGGCGCATTTGCGGGTAAACGACTTCCGATGAATCCATAAAAAATGTAGTTAGTGGCAGTACCTAAAAGTTTCGGACCGAATGTACCTAAACCAACACTGACTGAAATAAGGAATAGAACAAGTGTGACCCGTTTTTTCTCAGGTCCAAGTTCACTGAGTAACCGTTTCGTTCCACTCTTAAAATCTTGCGCTTTTGCTGGAGGAATAGCGCCAAGTCCGCCCATCGGACCACCCATTGGTCCGCGCGGCGCTATTGGTCTGCGATCGCTCATGATGCTTCCTGTGGGCTTAACTGTGAAAGGACAATTTCCTTATATGTTTTGCAAGATTCCATCAATTCCGCATGTGTTCCAACGCCAACAATATGTCCTTCGTCTAAAACCAGAATTTGATCAGCATGCATGATGCTGCTGACTCGTTGGCCAACGATGATCACTGCTGAGTTAACAAGTTCTGGCTCGAGGGCCATTCTTAACTTGGCATCAGTGCTGTAATCAAGGGCCGAGAAGCTATCGTCAAGTAAATAGATTGACGATTTTTTAACGAGAGCTCGAGCAATTGAGATGCGCTGACGCTGACCGCCTGAAAGGTTGGTGCCACCTTGCGAAATAACAGTTTCAAGTTTTGCAGGAAGCTCTGAAACAAAATCCTTGGCCTGCGCAATTTCAAGTGCATCCCAGAGTTGCTCATCGGTTGCGTTGGCATTTCCATAGCGGAGATTCTCAGCAAGAGTTGTTCCGAATAGAAATGCTCGTTGAGGAACTAGTCCAATTTTGTGCCAGAGGCTTTCAAGTGATTGGTCTCGCACATCGACACCGTCAACAAGAATCGATCCACCCGATACATCAATGAAACGAGTAATCAAATTGAGTAATGTGGTTTTTCCACTGCCAGTACTGCCTACAATTGCGGTAATTTTTCCTGGCTCTGATGTGAAAGAAATATTTTCCAGAATCGGATGCTGTGCGCCAGGGTATCGAAACTCAACATCGCGAAATTCAATTAGTCCGGTTGAGTATTCAGTGACCACTGGAGCCGGGCTTTCAACTACTGATGTGTTGGTTTGTAAAACTTCCTGAATTCGTTCAGCGCTTGTGGCCGCGCGGGGAATCATTAGCGACATCATTACTGCCATCATTACTGACGACAGAATCTGCATTAGATAGGCCAAAAATGCTGTGAGATTTCCAATTGACATCGAACCATCGCCAACAAGGGAAGCGCCGATCCAAATAACAGCGACACTTGAAAGATTCAGAATCAAACCCAGTAGCGGGAACATCACTGAGAATGTTCGCGTGACTTTCAAAGTGTTGTCCATTAAATCTGTGTTTGCGTCATTGAAACGTGATTCTTCGAGACCTGTGCGAACAAATGCCCGAATAACCCTTATGCCACTGATTTGTTCACGAAGAACTAAGTTGATGCGGTCAATGCGTACCTGCATCAGGCGAAAGAGCGGCACAATTCGGCGAAGTAATAGCCAGATGACCAGCGAGGTTATCGGGATTACCACTACCAGAATCCAAGACATCTGAACATTGGTTTTCACGGCCATGATGAGCGCGCCAACACCGGTAATTGGAGCGCTTACCATCATTGTCAGGCCAGTGAATAACACCATCTGGACTTGTTGAACATCGTTGGTGTTTCGGGTAATTAATGAAGGTGCGCCGAATTGATTCAGTTCACGTGCTGAAAATCTTTCGACTGCGGTAAAAACATCGTAGCGAACGTCTCGACCAAAGCCCATTGAGATTCGGGCACTCAGGTAAGCGATGATCAAGGAAGCGAACATAACCAGAAGTGCTGATAGCAACATCCATAAACCGATATGCCAGATGTATGAAGTGTTACCTGTGGCCACACCTTTGTTAATTAGGTCTGCATTGAGTGCTGGTAGATAAAGGTTTGCGATCGCCTGAACGGCCAAAAGAATAAGTGTGTAAACCACCAAGCGCTTGTACGGTCTCAAAAAATGTCTGAGAGTATCGACTAACAATTAGCACCTCGATGTGATTCGCCTCAAGTCTAATTTGAAGTTTCAACTACACGCATCGAAATGCATTATTTTTCTTGACGATTTCTTGAGCCAAAGCGGTAGAGGTGAACCTTTACAGCCAAGTTACCTTGGTCGTTTAATTCCCATGATTCTGTTTCGCTTGAGATTCAGAATCATCGGCATCACTATGTCTAGAATGAACTTCAACAATGGTATTTGGAGGGGTAATGACTGATAACAAGATTCAGATGTATGGCGCAGATTGGTGTGGCGACTGTATTCGTTCAAAGCGTCAGCTAACCGAATTAGGTGTGGAATTCGATTACCTTGATGTTGAACACGATGATTCACTTCGAGATGCAGCGATAGAAATTGCCGGAGTGAAATCCATCCCTGTTGTAGTGTTCCCAGATGGAACGCACATGGTAGAGCCGTCAAATCCAGCAATGCTTGATAAGTTGCGCGAGTTAGAGCTGTTACCAACCGAATGAAAATCTTAGTTATCGGCGGAACTCGCTTCGTTGGCTTGGCAATAACGGGGCAGGCACTTGCTCTGGGTCATGATGTAACAGTTTTTCATCGCAGTGAAACCGTTCCTGCGGGCACCGAATCAGCTACTCATGTGCAGGGCGATCGTTTAGTCGATTTATCAAAAGTGACTGGAACAAATTGGGACTTAGTCATTGATGTTTGTGCGTATCGCCCAAATGAAGTTTCGCTTGTAGCAGATGTACTGGGTGCTTCGATAAAGAAATATGTTTTGATTTCAACCGTTTCGGTTTATTCCGATTCAATTGACCACAACTCGAGTGAAGACGCCGAACTCGTTTCAACAGACGAACTTAATCTGCTTGATGTTGCAAACGTTCCGGTTATGGAACATTACGGCGCATTGAAAGTGCTCTGTGAAGAAGTAGCCCAGCAGGAATTCCCGAATTCGTTAATTATTCGACCAACTTTTGTGATTGGCCCGAATGATTACACAAACCGTTTCACATCTTGGGTGGAACGAATTGCAAAAGGCGGACAAATTCTTGCACCTGAACCTAAATCTGCAGTGCTTCAATATATTGATGTACGCGATTTAGCCGAATTCACTTTAGACGCAGCGCTGCGCGATTTGGACGGTGCATTTCATGTTGCGACCCCAAGTGGTGGCGCGGCTTTTGGCGATGTGCTTCAAACAATTGTGGAGACTGTTGGGGGTCAAGATTGCACTCTGAACTGGATCTCAGTTGAAGAAGCGCTTGCATCAGAAGAATCATTCCCGCTTTGGGCTGAAGGCGAAAGTATTGGAATGCTAGCAATGGACACAAGTCGCGCGCTGACTGCAGGATTGAAAATCCGACCATTAGCCGAAACCGTTGCAGACATTCGCGACGAGTTGAATTTTTAGATTTCGGACTCTGAGGAGTTCAATGTCTGTTTCCTTTTTGGCTTGGAATCTCTCAGTAATTTTGATTCGCTCATCTGTGCTTGACGGTTTGTTTAAATCTTCGCTGCAATCGAACCTATAAAGCCGAAATCACTAAATCTAATATGCCCAGGACTATCAAGAATCCGCCGATTGAAATACTTTTTCCACGACCCAGAACTTGCGGTAAGCCCATGATTTGAAGCGATCTGTCCGACTCTAAATCCTTTAACACATTGAAGAAATGGAACGCGCAGGTGAAGAGGACGAGCGCAATAACTAACCAAGCAGGCGGTGTAGATCCGGCAGCTACATAGATTGCCCATGGGAGAGCGCCGAACGAAACTATGTAGGGAATAGCCGAGAACACCGTTGACTTCAACCTTAGGTTGTAGGCGGTTGCGCTTAGCAGTCCAAGCAAATGAATTGCACCACCGCTGAGTCCTAGCGGACCAAAGAATGACAAAATTGCCGCAAGAGCCAGAGCAATTGGAATGCCAACCCTGAGCATTTCCATTGAGATAGTTCCGACGACAAGTGGTTTTTCAGTACGCAATGCAGTTTGGTCGCCGGGAAAATCTACGAGGTCATTTGTCCAGCCAACACAGAGTTGACCAAAAAAGATTGCAAGTGCAATCTCCGCAGAATCTTGAATGGAAAACTTCGGAACTGATAATGCGAATGCCAAGCTGACCACAAGAACCGTTGGTCCAAAGTGGGATGCTCTCAGCAATCCCACGATCTGTGTCTGAATCTGTCG
>Ga0114960_10000965_pt1 | contig 23734 bp, 21 predicted proteins | sample C_130625_MF_Meta_FD_92637 | JGI IMG/M metagenome (GOLD analysis project Ga0114960, IMG submission 92637) | Freshwater microbial communities from Lake Croche, Canada to study carbon cycling - C_130625_MF_MetaG | ecosystem: Environmental > Aquatic > Freshwater > Lake | place: Lake Croche, Canada... | reverse complement strand
CTTTGTGTACTCCATTGAATTTGGGTATTTGATAATAGTTGGAGATCAAGTTACTGAGCTTGTAAGGGCTGACCACATACTTGATATCGTAGGCATAGTCATTGCGTTTAGGATCATATTTCTTGGGCGTGGCCACCATGTTGATTTTGAAACTGGCCACATTGTTGCCAGGTTTGCCATTGGATTCCAATTTGCCGCTGGGTTGTTCACTGGCTTTGACAATGGCCTGATCAGTAACATAACTGCTGTTTTGTAGAATCTTGGTTATGAACTGTACAATTTGTGTTCCGGCTACTACACTGAGATTTCTAGTTTTGTTATCTACACGATTCTTGGCTGGGTCTTTTGCGTCGGCCGCTGTGGCAGGCTTGGACGACCCAGTTTGATTCTTTTCTGGATTCTTGACTTGTATTGTTGCTTGTTCTAGACTAGGGTTGGCAAATTCTACGCTATAGGTGTCTGCGTAGGTATAAATTCCCTTTTTAACCAACTCTTGTTGAAATTGATTGAGTGCCGAAAACAATCCTTGACGTATTGTAGGTTTTGGTGAGGGAGCTGAACTGGCCTTGGGTGGTGCAGACGGTGCATTGGCTTCGGCACTGCCTTCGGCTCCAGGTGCCTCAGATGTTGTGGTGCTTTCTCGTTCATTAGTGGTAGGCACAGCGGTTGCACCAGCAACTGTACGCGACCCTGTGACTTGATCTGCGGCATTGGTGTCGTTGACTGGTTTTCCAGTTTTTCCATCTACTATTTGTGCCGGGCCGTTGAGGGCTTCTTTTACTGTCATTCCGCCTAGCTCAACATTGTATGGAATACTACCACGTACTGCACCAGCTGCAACTTGTGTGCTGACGGCAGTGCCGGTTACTTCATATTCTACAACTTTGTTGGCCACTTTGAATTTAATATCACTTATGGTAATGGGATAAAATTTTTCAACAAATGCACTGCCAGCACCGGTGCCGTTGAATACTCCAGGCACGCCGCCTTGAACTAATTTTCCAGTATCGTCATAGCCATAGAATCTCATGACCAAAAGATAAACAGCTGACGCATAGTTTTTCTTTTTTTCACCGGCACCGCCCAGATACGATTGCACAGCTTTATCAAGATTTGGTATTAAGGATATGCCATTGGGTTCTGTAATGGTAAATTTTACATCGTTAACATTGTGTGCGGCATTGGTTCCTTTGCCTGTGATTACGCTTTTAAGAACAATTTTGTCAATATAATAATCATTGGAAAAATAAGGATTGCGTCCGCCCACTGGGGCACCACCACTTTGAATCAATAACTGACTGCCGGCTATGGTTTTTTTTGATGACTTCATCAACTGTGTGTAAGCTTCGGGCTTCATCAAGTATAAACTGGCTGCATAGGTATAACTACCGTACTGATCTAATATGTTGGCCTGTGGTATAATTTTGCCAGTGTTGAACACTCCATCGATTGCAGTTCTGGTGGTGTTTTTAGTTACAGCCCCAGAGTCGTCTCCGGGTGCTCCTACTCCGCCTTGTGTGGTTGCTCGGCCTGGGGAAAAATTGCCACGGGCATTGGGATTAGAAGGTGGCGTGGCCTGTGTGTCGTTTAATGTTCTAATTGGATCGTTGGTGCCAACTTCAACATCTTCAGCGGTTATTCTGCCTTCAACATCAATGGGTTCCGGTGCTGGATCATCGGGTGGGTTGCCAGCATAAGCGTCATCACTGCGAGCCTGTGCTTCTTCAGTAACAACATCTCCAGCACTGTCAACAGGTGCTAGGTCTGGATCGGTTCCGGCTAGGCCAGCAGCATAATCGTAGTCTTCGGCCATGTTAGAATCCTAGTACTGATCGTAAGGTAGTAATTTTGGGTAGATAAATTGTGGTACCGGCTTTGAAATCCAAAGGTGGTGCTGTTAAGGTGTTGGGATTGCGTTGATAAAATACCCACCAAAGATTTGGCGTATCATACAAGTCATATGCCAACATATCAGGTCGGTATTGATAAGTCACATTGATTTTAAACAAGCGATCGTCGTTTTCTTTGGGTATAGGACGATTGGTCATTACATCCAAGAAAAATTGACTGTATCCTGTAGTAAAGTACGGACTGGTTGAATCGTAAGTGGTGGCCATTACCAGAATCCTCCTTTAATTAAATTGCCATTGGCAAATTCTTTGACGCTAAACTGTTTGCTGACCTGTTGACGGCTTTGTATTGGTAACAATGTGATTGAAATTTCCATCTTGGTAGGTACATAGGTTGGACTATTTAATCCCAGTGTAGGTGGTGCTGGAGGATTGTCTATAGCACCTTTGCTGATACCTTGTGCCAGCAATTGTGCCCATCTGCCCAGGTTGCCGCCACCAGGAATTGATACATCTTGACGGGCTCGCTGATTGGTTAGATTTATTCCTACATTGTTGGGACTGCCAGCACGTATGTAGTCTACGTCTGTGGGCAAGTTAAGATTGAACTGGCTGACCACGCAAGGATGCTCATTGAATTGATATTGACCAAGTCCAGACAAAAATACCAGCGGTGGAGGAGCTCCACGCTGTGCATCTTGTCCGTAGAACATTTTGGTCACAGATTTGAAGAAAGTAATCACAGCCAACAAGTAATTGGCTTCGCCACTGCTTTGTGCTGTAAACGGACACCTAAGGTTAACAGCATCAACATAACTGCCTTTGTAAAAATAACCTTTGTAGTTTGAATGTGTTAGAGTATAAGGATCATAGTCGGCTTTGTAAGCAGTATCAATTGTGGGCAGGTAAGGAAATAATACACCGTCGGTAATTGACAGTGGTTGCATAATTCCAGGACTAGGTGATTTGTAAAGATAATTGGCACTGGGTGCTAGTCTTAATCTCACACGCCAGTCGCCGTTATTGACCTGGCGACGTTGGTTTGCTATGGTTTGCTGTTGACGTGCTTGGTCTATCAATCCTTGTGTAATTGATGCAGCACCAGCAGCGGCTTCTTGATCAAACAATGATTGAACATTGATTCCACCATCGCCAGCATCAACTCCGTTGGCAGCAGCAATAGCATTTAACTGTTCTGGAGTATACTGATTTGGACTACGAGCCACATCTGATGCCGAAACATCAGGGTCAGGAATTGGCACCAACTCTTGTTCTTCGGCCTGGCTTTCTGGAATGTCTTCAGCAACAGTATATACACCGGGCTCTGTTTCTACAAAATTCCCGCCGGCAGTGGGATCTTGTTCTGGGTCAACTGGAGGCGGTATTTCTACTAGATCAGTATTGGCTTCAGCGGCGTCAGCAAGGTCTTGATTTAATTGTGCGTTGGCCGCTTCACTGTCATCGTAAGGTGCTACCGGAACTTGATCTAATTCGCTTAGTGGCACTGGATCTTCAACTGGTGCTTGTGCTTCTGCATCAACAGCAGGATCTACATTATTGGCATCAAACTGTACTGAAGTCTCGGGCACTGGATCGGTAACTGGTGCATCTACTACCACAGGAGTGTTGTCATAAAATCCACTGCTTACTTCACTAGGTAATTCTGGTACTTCAGGATTAATATTAGGATTTACATCTGTTGGGAAAGTATCTACCTCACTAACAGAAACCAACGGTGTTTCATCTAGTGCGGCTGTGGGTGCAAAGGCAGGACCAGTTTGTACGTCTGCTTCGCTAAAAGATTGTACAAATTGTTCGTAGTAGGCATCACTTAATGGATCAGTTGGTGTAGTCTGTACCGAACTAACAGGTACCGGATCAATGGGAGTATAAAAATCTCCGTACTCATTTTGCAACTGAGGAGAGGTGGCAACGGTTTGTACTGAACTGGCAGGTACCGGATCAATGGGAGTATAAAAATCTCCGTACTCATTTTGAAATTGTGGGCCTGTTGGTGTTGTTTTTACTGAGCTGGCCGACACAGTAGATGAGGCAGGAGTAAAAAAATCAGCAATGCTGGCAAATGTATTTCCAATGCTGGTTTGAATACTGCTAAGGCTAGGAAAACTAATATTGCTGACAGCATCAACCAAGGTTGGCTGACTCACGCCAATAGCTGGTAATCCCAACCTGGCACGAATAAACGGATCAGTAGGATCTGCTCCACCCAGGGCACTTAACTGTGCTGGCGTTAATCCCGATGTAGCCGAATTGGTGTTAATTTCAGAAGTTGGAACAGTTCCGCCAAATTTGAGAATCTGCTGTGCTTGCTCCTCTGTGATTGCCCCAGCTTGAAGCTGAGCAATTACATTTTGTGTAGGTAACGGTGTGTACACATCGCCATATTCATTTAGTTCTTGCCCGACGGAAACTGTGCTGTCTGTTTGAACCGCAGTAGCTGCTGGGGGCACCGCTGGTGGCGGCACTTCTTGAAGTTGAACAGCTTGTGTTTCAGGAATTGCGTTATTTCCTGACACTACATTGTTAACCCAGATTTTATACTCAGCATCGGTTATTTCGATAAAAGGGCCAGTGGGGTTATTAGGGTCTGGTATAAATGGCATGGTATTTTTCCTATCATATATTTACCGGTAAAATAAACCACCCAGATTATGATTTCCGGTTGACAACTGTGGTTTTTGTGCTACAATAAATATATTATTAGGAGATTCGTTAGTGTCAACTACATCCACAAGAACACCAGCAAAAACCAATTATCTCAACAACAGAGATATCTTAAAACAAATACACCTTAGCAAAAACACCTACTGTGCATACCTAGATCCTGTAACGGATCACCAGTACGACATCATTCTACCCACTGTAGAAAAAATTAATCAGCGTACTATTGCCGAAGCTCGTCGCAACAAAGCAGATCGTTTAAAGCGTGAAGGTGTCATAGTAGACCCTAAAAAAATTGCCAATACCGACTTGGTATTCCGCATTACCTGTTGGGAACACATACCCATGGCACCCAAAAAAGTGCCCAAAACTGCGGCTAAAAAGAAAAAAATAGAAGATATTTTTGAACTAGACCTGGCAGAAGAAGATCCCTTGGCTGACCTGTTGGACATTCCTGTGCTGGACGAAAAGCATGTACGCTTGAACTTTCCGCCGTTTTATCATTATCGATTGGATGAGAACAAACAGCCATTCCAAGTAGGTAAAAGTCACTGGGTTGGCGATTTTGAACATGGAGAATTCAGCAAGGATCACGGACAAACTACACGCACACTTGCTACCATGTACATGAAGCTGTGCGAACGTTATGCTACTCGTAGCAACTGGAGAGGATACACTTACAATGAAGAAATGCGTGGACAAGCCTTGTTGCAGTTAAGTCAAATTGGCTTACAGTTCGATGAGTCAAAAAGTCAAAACCCATTTGCCTATTATACTGCTGCCATTACCAACAGCTTTACTCGCATTCTCAATTTAGAAAAGAAAAATCAAAACATACGTGACGATGTATTAGAGATGAACGGACTTAATCCTTCATGGACTCGACAAAACTCTGGCAAGAAAAATCCCAACTTTGGATCTGTTGTTACAAATATTGACATTGCCGAATATAACGACGAAACTTAACCAGATGGGTTGCGAAACCCATTTTTATAGTGTATACTCTAGGATATGAGTCTATTTAAAAAAGTAGCAGTATGTACCGATATCCACTTTGGCCTAAAATCAAATAGCCTACAACACAATCAAGATTGTAGTGATTTTATTGATTGGTTTATTGAAACGGCCCGAGCTAATGGATGCGAAACTGGCATGTTCCTTGGCGATTGGAGCCACCAACGTGCGGCTATAAACATGCAGACCTTGCAGTACAGTCTGCGTAGTTTAGAAAAGCTGTCAGCGGCATTTGATCGTTTTTATTTTATTCCAGGCAACCACGATTTGTATTACCGTGACAAACGAGATATCTACAGTACTGAATGGGCTAAACATATCCCCAACATACAGATTGTCAATGATTGGTTCCAAGACGGCGATGTCATAATCGCACCCTGGCTGGTGGGTGATGATCATAAACGTATTCCAAAAATGTCAGCCAAGTACATGTTTGGGCATTTTGAATTGCCACACTTTAAAATGAATGCCATGGTAGAAATGCCAGACCACGGCGAAGTCAAGGTAGAAAGTTTTGGCGGTTTTGACAAGGTGTTTAGTGGGCACTTCCATTTACGACAACAGAAAAAGAATATCAACTACATTGGCAACTGCTTTCCACATAACTATGCCGACGCCGGCGATGCTGATCGTGGCATGATGATACTCGAGTGGGGAAGTGAGCCAGTGTATCATGCGTGGCCAAGACAACCCATGTATCGTGTGCTTAAATTAAGTCAGGTCATTGATTCGGCACCCAAAATACTTGTACCTAACATGCATGTTCGTGTAGAATTAGATATTGACATCAGCTACGAAGAAGCTAATTTTATCAAGGACACATTTGTTCGAGATTATAACTTAAAAGAAATGGCCTTGATCCCTGTTAAAAGTTCAGCTGTAGATTTAGACATGGCACCTGGTGAAGTCAAGTTTGAAAGTGTAGATCAGATTGTAACTGATCAACTAACCAATATTGAAAGTGAATTTTACGATCCAAAACTATTGTTAAAGATCTATCAGAACCTATGATCCATATAAAAAACTTAACCGTAAAGAATTTTATGAGTGTGGGCAATAGCACACAAGCTATTGACTTTGATCGCAAGGACTTGACATTAGTGTTAGGTGAGAACTTGGATCTAGGCGGTGATGGCAGTCGTAACGGCACAGGTAAAACCACAATTATCAATGCTCTCAGCTACAGCCTATACGGACAAGCACTCAGCAATATCCGCAAGGATAACCTTGTAAACAAAACCAACAATAAAAACATGTTGGTCAGTTTGGATTTCAGTGTGGGTGGCAAAGATTATCGGATTGAACGTGGACGTAAACCCAACGTGCTAAGATTCTTTGTAAACAATCAAGAACAAGTGGTCACAGATGAAGCACAAGGTGATTCAAGAGAAACGCAAGATGCTATTGAGCAGACACTAGGCCTAAGTCATGACATGTTCAAACATATCCTGGCACTTAACACCTACACAGAACCTTTCCTAAGTCTCAAAGCAAATGATCAACGCACTATCATTGAGCAGTTGTTAGGCATTACCATGTTGAGTGAACGTGCTGACAAGATCAAAGAACACAATAGATCCACCAAAGAAGGCATTACACAAGAAGAATTTAGAATTCGGGCTGTTCAAGAAGCCAACAAGCGTATCGAAGAACAGATTGAATCATTGAAGCGTAGACAAACATTATGGGTCACCAAACATGGCGAAGATATCGCGGAACTTGAGAAAGCCCTCAAGGCGTTACAAAATATACAGATTGAAACAGAGATCCAAGCTCACACGGATCACAAGGCATGGGATCAAAAGCGGAAGGATATCAATGAACTATCTGGTCAGATCTCGCGGATCAAATTGGATATTGGTCGGGAAGAAAAGTTGGCGGCCAAACTATCAAAAGAAATTGAAACGCTTGAAAATCATGAATGTCATACGTGCGGACAGGCCTTCCACGACAGTAAGCACGAACAAGTTTTGGAAAGCAAGCAGACGGAGTTGGCTACAGCTCGACAGAGTAGCTCGGAATACAGCACCCTGTTATCAGAGTTGGAGACTGCCCACACAGCCTTGGGCGTGTTAGGTAAACCACCTGTAATGTTTTATGACAAGGAATCAGATGCTATCCAGCATCAAGCTACTTTGAGTAATTTAGAACAACAGATCGCCACCAAACACGCAGAAACAGATCCGTATGCAGAACAAATTACGGAAATGCAACAACAGGCCCTTCAGGAGATAACATATGACGCACTTAATGAACTTACTCGCTTACAAGAGCATCAAGACTTCTTGCTCAAACTACTCACCAGCAAAGACAGCTTTATCCGTAAAAAGATTATTGAACAAAATCTTAGCTATCTAAATGCTCGACTAACGCACTACCTAGATCGTGTAGGCTTGCCACACACAGTAGTGTTCCAAAATGACTTAACTGTCAGCATCGAAGAGCTAGGCCGTGAGCTGGACTTTGATAACTTGAGTCGTGGTGAACGTAATAGACTAATCTTAAGTATGAGCTGGGCATTCAGAGATGTGTTTGAAAGCCTATACCAACCTATCAATCTGTTGTTTATAGACGAAATGATCGACAACGGGTTGGATACGCAAGGTGTTGAAAATGCTCTAGCCTTGTTAAAACACATGAGCCGCGAACGACACAAATCAATTTGGCTAGTAAGCCACAGAGACGAGCTGGCTGGACGAGTTGAGAACATTCTTAAAGTAGTCAAAGAAGGTGGATTCACAAGTTACAACACGGATGTAGAAATTGCGTAGGGTTCGAGTTCTCCATGTTGAGCCTACTGACGTTTGTCAGGCAGCATGTCCCATGTGTGCTAGAGAGACCGATCCGAACTTTAATAAAAGTTCAAAGCATCATCTACGTGTGGAACATATTCAACAACATTTTACCGATCGAGCAATAGCACGATTAGACAAAATGTTTATGTGTGGCAACTATGGCGATCCTGCTGCAGGCTACTATACCATGGACATCTACAACTACTTTAGAAAAATCAATCCCAACATTGTGTTAGGCATGAATACCAATGGTGCTGTTCAAAGTACATTTTTTTGGCATGCCTTGGGCAAGTTATTCAATCAGCCAGAAGATTATTGTGTGTTTAGTATTGACGGTTTAGAGGATACCAATCAGATATATCGTAAAAATGTAAACTGGGCCAAGCTAATGAGCAACGCTCAAGCATACATTGCCGCTGGCGGAAATGCTCAATGGGACATGCTGGTGTACAAACACAACCAACATCAAGTAGATGAGTGCGAGCAGTTGGCCCGTGACATGGGATTCAAGTGGTTCCGTGCTAAAGTTAGCAAACGTGGGTTTACTGATCGATTGGAATTTCCTATAGGATGGCAACAACCAGCAATCAAACAAGGGCCTATTAAATGTCATGCACTTGATGAAAAAAGTATGTACATTGATGCTCAAGGTCGATTAAGTCCGTGTTGCTGGATTGGAGCTACTCAACGAGACTTTGTTAAAGATGATTTAAAAACTGTAAAATTGACTTGGAAAACAGATACACCCAATTTGGTGTGCGCAAGTACTTGTTCTACAAACAAAAATAAAACGGTGTTCCAGGATCAATGGCAACGAGAGGTTGAGTTGAATGTTTAATTATACAGTGATTGACGAGTATCAATTAGAAATTACTAGTTATTGCAATGCTGCTTGCCCGCAGTGCCCTCGTAACGATCACGGTATTGGTATCAATAAAAGAATGCCGTTGTGTCATCTCGATCGTCATGTTATAGATCAAACCTTTACACCAGAACTATGTAATAGATTACGACAAGTATTTTTCTGTGGTAGCTATGGTGATCCAATTATGCATCCAGACTTCCTGGACATACTTCGAGACTTTAGATTAAAAAATCCAAAGCTATGGTTATACTTTCATACCAACGGCGGAGTGCATGATCCAGAGTATTGGGCAGAGATTGCACATATAATGGCAGGCTATGGACAAATTGATTTTGGCATCGATGGGCTTGAAAACACTTTGCATTTGTATCGAAAAAATGTAAAATACAGCAAGGTTATTGAAAATGCCAAAGCGTTTATTAACGCAGGTGGACGAGCACAGTGGAATTTTATAGTGTTTGGTCATAACGAAGCCGAAGTTGAAAAAGTAAAACAATTGGGCAATGAGCTAGGGTTTTTTAATGTATTAATTAGAAAAACTGGAAGATTTTTAAATCATAGGACGTTAGAAGAAATACCGCTGTGGCCGGTTAACAACGGATTTGCAATTGAGCCCCCAACAAATCCAGAATATCGCAATCAAAGTATTATGTTTTTGCCCGACTTAAAAAAACAGTATGGCAATATTAAAGAATACTTTAATACTACAAAGATCAACTGTGATGCACTGTTAGGAAAAAAGGTAGTTGTTACAGCCGAAGGATTGGTGTTGCCTTGTAATTTTTTTACACATAATTTGTACGATCGAAGATTCTATGAAGAAGGTGTATTACCAGAATCCAACGAGCTTAGTAAAGTTGACGGAAAAAATCAAGTCAGAACATTTTTAGAATCGTATAATTTAGATAGTTTTAATATTAACCTACACAGTCTTGAAGAAATATTTAACAACCCTATGTGGGGAGATTTAGTTGAAAGTTGGAATAAAACATTGGATAACGGACGCTTGTTTGAGTGTTCGATGACTTGTGGATCAAAATTCACCAAGGTCTGGGATCAAGGAGGAAATAAAAAAATTATGAAATATATGATTACTGGCGGCAACCGCGGGCTAGGTGCAAAATTTGTTGATCACTTTAACGGAGATAGTTATAGTCGTAGCAATGGTTACGACATTACTAAAGATATAGATAAACTTGCTATAAAAAGTTTAGACTATGATGTGTTTATAAACAATGCTTTTGATGGGCCATTTCAAGAAGAGTGGGCCAATTTTGGACAGGTTAAGTTGTTATTTGCTGTGGCCGAACTGTGGTCCAAAGAAAACAAAACAGGATATATTATTAATATTGGCAGTTCAGGAAGTGAAAATACAGTTGCTCCTATTCCTAGCTTTGAAACTTATCGCGTTAGTAAAACAGCATTAAAAGAACATAGTCGTCAATGGACTCGAGCATTCAAAGAAAATCGAGTGCTATTTAAAACCAGTTTGTTAACTCTGGATCGTATAGATACAGAATTGTCTCGTAGTCGTGCAAGCTGGACTGGTAATGGACTTAATACAACAGATATCTGTTCTTACATTGAGCTAATTACTAACACTCAATCAAATACATGCATTGAAGAAATTGTATCGTGGGTGAATTTTGAACATAACTAATAGTCCATGGTATGGTTGTACGAAAACACTCAAATTCAAGAACTACCCGAAGATTGTGTCGGATTTGTTTATTTGATCACAAATAACATTTCTGGCAGAAAGTATATTGGAAAAAAATTAGCAAAATTTAGTAAAACCTCATACAAAGTAGTAAAATTAAAGAACGGCAACAAAAAACGCAAGAAAATTAAGAGCAAAATAGATTCAGACTGGCAGCTATACTATGGAAGCAACGATCAACTCAATAAAGACATTGCAGAGCTAGGCTCAGACAACTTCACAAGAGAAATATTATTTTATTGCAACTCAAAGGCCGCGTGTAGTTACGTAGAAGCTAGAGAACAATTTAATCATAGAGTATTGGAATCAGACGACTACTATAACGGACAAATAGTGTGCCGTATACACGGTAGTCACATAAAAAACAAAATTTAGATAGGCAGCTTTACTGACTCTGCGATAGATGTTTGATCTATCCCCATCGAGGAACGGTGCAATACCCGGTCTAGAACTTTGGGCGTCAAAGGCAATTGCTAACTTAAGGCAACAAATGGTTTGGGCAACGTTGAAAAAGATACGACCCATGCTCGTAGGACTTGGATTTATTATCGGGTCACTAGGGTTCCGTTGATATGTGAAGCTTGAGTAGGGGGTACCGGTCAACCGCCTCCGTGTATGGTGTACATACAATCTCATTATAATAAATGACAGCTACAACTCGGATAATGTAGAAGTCAGTTCACCGTGCATACGGTGAATTGTGACCGCATAATCTGGATAATGCTAAAGAAAAACAATCATGTGTGAGCTTTAGCGAAACACATAGATTAGCGTAGCTAATCTTTTAACATCAATCAGAATGTATCAGGCCAATCTCGAAACAAGGCATGTTGAATGTCTCCTGCAACAAACTGATTGAAGCTTTTGTGTTTTGTCTCAAGCTCACCTTCAAGTGGAGCAACACGTTTAAAAGCCGAGTCCATTTGACCCATATCTTTGAACTCCATCAGTATCATCCATTCAGGCATGTCAGCAATACTACGGAAGCCCATTTTACATCTAGTAATTCTGTATGATTCCATTTTGCCTTCTGTGATCAAATGCTCAGAGAAACTTTTCATTCCATTGACCCAATCAATGTCCGTGATGTCGCCTTCTTTGTTTGCCCAAATTGTATACAGGTCCATGTTTATCCTTAAATAGTTATATGGGTATATTTAAATGAAAATACAGTTCAATCATAATTTTGGTCACCAGGAGCAGGGCGAGTGCTTTCACTTTGGATGTGAGTTAGTTGATGTAGCTGACACCGAGTTTGATGCTGCGTTGGATTTTGGGTTTTTGCTTACTATTGATCGCGGGCAAATGCGATGGTATCAGAGTCGTAGCACCAGAGTACGCACAACGGATACTGACTACGAGTTGTTGAACAACGCAAAGTTAATTGCAGATCCAACACCAAGTCAGTTAGTAGAAATGGATCATATCTATACTGCATATTGTTATTATAAAAAATTTAAAAAATATTTTGAAGTTGGTTTTCGACTTACACAAGATCGAATCATGGCCTATTATCAAAACGATGCCTGGGTAGCATGGGCCAAACTCAGACACTACACACCTAAAGCCATTGAAACTTGTTTGTTTGTTTGGGATTACAGTCGACCAGCTACCAAGTTGGGCAACACTAGTCTACAGCACGAGATTGCGTGGGCCAAACAATCAGGCTATGAGTTTGTGTATCTTGGCCCAGGATATGAACGTAGCAGTGTATACAAATCAAACGTACAGGGATTTGAGTGGTGGGATGGAGCAGAGTGGACTGCTGATACAGATCGATACCGTTGGTTATGCCAACGAGACAGCAAACTTAAATCTGTCTCGGATCTTTACGATGTGTAAACAAAGCTGTTAGATATTCTTCAGGCCAGGTATCATAAAAGCCCTTCTTGGCAACAAGTTGGGCTTTTTCATTTAGGTCACTCAGACTTTGCACCAGAGCCAAGGCATAGGTACCTTGATTCATACTAACACCATTGACAATTTCAGGATCGCCTGGATGATCCTCTAAAGCCAACAAGTTGTTATCCAATAGGTGCACAATGTTTGCAGCCCGTAGACTTTCGCTAAAATGCCGGTATTCCCAATATGCAGGATCGTAAGCAAAGATAATAACACTCTTGTTTAATCCACTTTTGGAAATCTCCAGCAAGTCTACATAAGGATCTGTGCCTAACCTGACTTCAAAGTCTTTATCTAGTCTAGCTTTTCTAGCATACGGGCACGGAGCCCAGTTGCCCAGTGCAGGATGAGGAACTTCTACAAAGTCTACTATCCACTGCTCTATTGCTTGTTTTACAGTTGTTAAGTCTAGCATCAGAAGAAAGGCAATCCAGATTTTTTAGTAGTCTCAAGATTTTCTTTTACGATGTCATCGATAATGCCGCGTTCGGATCGACTCATCTGCATGGCTTCATCGTATGTTACCCCGCCTCGCATGTACCAACACAATTTTAAAACATCAAGCCGAATGTTGCGTGTTTCTTTCTCCATGGCTTCGACCATAAGGCCGATGCCTTCGGAGTCTAGGACTAGGAGGCGGTTTCGAAAAAATTTGACATGTCAAGAGTAAACTCTTGTTTATACTCATGCGAGCATTCAGGACAAGTAAGTTGTAGTGGGGGAATATCTGTTTGTGATCTCAGTTCAATTACTTTGTCACGTACTGTTTCAAACACGTTCTTTGGTGCATTGACCAAAAACTCTTCAATTTGCTTGCCGTCGGTTACCATAGCATCTGAAGTTTTAACTGCGGCAACCGAAGCACTGATACTGCGAATAGTCAAGTTGGTAATGCGTCTAAATGCATCACCTAGCTGTTTCATTTTTTCTTCTTCGCCGGTGTCGCTGTTGTTGACAATTTGTATAATTTTTGAATCTTCGTACTGTACACGGCTGATATCGTTGATTTGACGATAGGTTAGTGGCGTAAAGAACATGGTTAAATCACCAATTGACAACGGTTTATCGTAGTCGGGCATTTTTATGTTGTCTAACACTGTACGCAGATCAACTGTGACCTGATGAGTGTGGCCACAACTAGGACAAGTAGACGAAATTTCCATTTCGTGTCCGTAACTGGCTAGTCGAATAGCACACAACAATGCACTAAGATCCACGGCTGTTACTGCCCACGGATCTGCAATAGCTGGCACACAACTGCCAATAACTCCAGCGGTACTTGCACCGTTAAACAAGGCGTCTGGCGTTCGATTGGTAATTTCGTCCACAGCAGTCATAGGAAATATTGGAATTTCACCATTGGGCGGCAGTGCTACTGTGCCTGCAGGATAAAATTTCCCGCCACTGGGCAACCGCAAATGAATTGCTGGTTGTCTAAAGTATTTGCTCAAAGGATTGGTAGTTTGGGTCATTTTTTCACCATAAGTATTAGTATACTACTTAGCGAGCTAAAAACCCATGGCCAATGAAAATGATGAAATAATTGACGGAATGAGCAAATTGCGAGATTCCTTTCAAGGTATTTCTCGCCAAGCCAAAGATGACGCACAAGGCTTAGATGCTTTTTTAAAAGCCACTGGGCAAGGTGCCGCTGCAGTTACCAAAAGTCTAGGAAGCTGGGCCGCTGGTGCCAGCAACGGAAAAACCAGTTTTCAAAGTTTGGAAAATGTAGTTGACATAGCCAGCGGTGCGTTGCAAGCTATGGCCAAGACTGTTCCCTACGCAGGACAAGCTGCAGCTGCGGCTATCGAAGCCACAGGCGAAGCTACCAAATTCTTACTTAAACAAATGGATCAATCCATCAAGGCCTATAATGATGTGGCCAAAGTTGGTGCCGCCACTGCTGATGGCATCAAAGGAATGCAACGACAATTTATTGCGTCGGGCATGCCGTTGACCAGTTTTACCAAAATAGTAGGCCAAAACTCTGTGGCTTTAGCACGTTGGCGTGGCGTCACTGGCGAAGGTGCCGAAGACTTTAGTGACATAGTAGGAAAGTTTACCAAACAAGGTGATGACAGCTTGCGTATGTTGGGTATGAATGCAGAGCAAATAGGTGAAACCACTGCAGCCTATTTGTCACAGCAAACACGTCTTGGAGAAGCCCAAGGCAAATCCAATCAGCAACTAGCTGATGGTACCAGAAAGTATGCCATAGAACTAGATCAACTGCAAAAAGTCACAGGCCTGAATCGCAGTGAAATACAAAAGCAACAAGACAAGGCATTAAGTGAAAGTCGTTTCAGAGCCAACATACAAGACATGACCGACAAAGGTCAAGGCGAAACTGCACAGAAATTTTTAAGATTATCAACAGCCATGGGCGATGGTGAACTAGGAAAAGGCATCAGAGATATATTAGGGGGTGCCAATACCAAGGCCGCCAAGGCCCTGATAGCATCCAGTGGTGGTGCTGTTAATGACATTATTGATCGAATGAAAAGCGGTCAAATTGATGAAAAGCAAGCACAGGTTGAATTGCAAGCAGCCACTAGAAAAAACATGGACAGCCAACGACAGTACGCTAAAACAGCAGACAAAAATACTAGTCCGTTTGTTGATCAAGCCGAACTGTCTGATTTTAATAATCGAGATCTTAATAAGGCCTGGGACAAGGCCAAAACAGCTACAGCAGCTCAAATAGACGGCCAAGACCAATTGACCAAAGACACGGTCAAAGCACAAAAAAATATTGAACGTATGAATATAGAAATCCAAGAGCTGGGATTTACGTTCATGGACAAAGCAGCACCGGTTGTGAAAAATGTAGCCAAATCCATGGCCGACATGTTCAAATGGGTCAATAAACAGCTAGGTAAAAAAGACGACGAGCGGGTTGATCGTGCATTGGTAGCATCTGGGTCAACTGGTACCGGCATGGACATGGGTGGCGGCGAAATCATGGCCGCTCAAGCCGGTGGTAGTGATGATCAGAAAAAAACACTGGCAGAAAAAATTATACAAGCTGAGTCAGGCGGAAAAAACATAGCCAATCAAAGTGGTGAAGGCGGCAAAGCTACAAGTTCGGCATTTGGTCTGGCACAGTTTACCAAAGGTACGTTTGAAGGGCTGGCCGGCAAAGCTGGCAAAGAAAATCCTCTGTACGGTAAAACCTGGGATGATTATAAATCAGATACTGGTGTACAAAAAGAAGCATTAAATCAGCTAATGGATACTAATCGTCAGTATCTGGAAAAACAAAAGGTAAGCACCTCTGATGCAGCCATTTATCTGGCACACTTCTTGGGCCCCAATGGTGCTGTAAAAGTTCTAAGCCAACCAGACTCGGCACCACTAGCTAGCGTAATAAGCCCATCGCAAATGGAAGCAAACCCTATGCTTCAAAAAATGTCTACAGTAGCAGACATTAAAGAATGGGCAGACAAAAAAATGGGCGGAGGCGGATATGCCAGTGCAGCCGCTGGTGCTATCCTAAGTGGCCCTATGAGTGGCTATCAACCCAACTCATCCATGGAAGGTATTGATGTCAAACCGTTGACACCAGAAAATTTAAGCAATGCAATGTCTGGTCAAGCTGGCAACGACAATGAGCTGTACGGGCTACAATTAACACAGCTTGACGCAATGATATCTACTGCTCGTGAGCAGTTATCCTACAAAGAAAAATTATTAAACTATCGGACTTGATAAATGGCAACTGATAACGAACTACAACAACAAATGGACGAATTGCGTCAAGCTGTACAAGGGCTTGCCTCAGCCAGCCAAGACGCTGAAAAAGGCCTAGAGGCCTTTGGCAAAGCCACATGGAAAGGCGTCAAGAGTATTGGCCCAGGTCTTGGCAGTCTGGCCAAAACTGTTGGCGAAGGTGATACCAGCTTCAAGTCCATGAACAAGGTAGTAGACATTGCAGCCAATGCACTAGGTGGCATGGCCAAAGCCATACCGTTTGCTGGTGATGCACTGTCGGCTACACTCAAAGCAACTGCCGAAGCAGCCAAGTTCTTGCTGGATCAAATGGATCAAGCAACCAAGTCGTTCAACAGCATGGCGGAAGTGGGTGCATTGGGTGCCGATGGCATGCAAGGTGTGTTGGATCAGTCCAACGCAACAGGATTAGCATTAACATCGTGGACCAAGCTGGTACAAACCAATTCAGTAGCCCTGGCCAGAATGTCGGGCATTGCCGGCGATGGTGCCAAGGTATTTTCTGAAGCAGTTGGCAAATTAACACAAGGTAACGATGACAGTTTGCGTATGTTGGGTATGAATGCTGACCAGATTGGTGAAACAGTTGGAGCCTTTGCAAGCCAGCAAACCAGACTGGGTCGTAGTCAAAGCATGACAGCAGATCAATTGGCACTGGGTGCCAAAGAATATGCCATGGAGCTGGACCAATTGCAAAAAGTCACAGGCATGAGCCGAGACGCCATACAAAAACAACAAGATTCTGCCCTAAGCGAAAGCCGTTTCCGAGCCAACTACGAAGACTTGCTGTCACAAGGCAAAGAAAAAGAAGCCAAAGCATTAATGGCCCTGCAGACCAGCATGAGCAGTTACAGCAAAGAGCTAGGACAAGGCACAAGGGATTTAGTGTCAGGAGCAGCCAACACCGAAGCAGCCAAGCAGTTGATGAATCAAACCAATGGTGCCGCACAAGACATTATTGCTCGTGTCAAATCTGGAGAGATTGATCAAGATCAGGCCGAGCGAGAATTGCAAGCGGCCATGAAGAACAATAAAGAAACCATGCTTCAACATGCCAAGGTAGTTGACGGCAATAGCGAAGCATATGGCAACGTTGCTGGCTCTATGGATTTTATCAATAGAGATCTAGAAAAAAGTGCAGATAAAGCTAAAACCACTAGAGAAGCACAACTGTCTGCACAAGATAAACTGACCAAAGACACCATTGAAGCACAAAAACAAATTGAACGCATGGGCATGGAAGTTCAAAAAATGACCATCAAAGCATTGCCATACGCAGCTGCAGCAGTAGAAAAAGTAAGTGGTGCGTTAGCAGGTCTCACAAAATTTATTAACGCAATGATTGGCGGAGAAGATACAGGTGCTGCCGCGGTTGAGCCGGGTTCAACTGGTACTGGTATGGACATGGGTGGTTCAGAAATTATGGCCGCAGCAGGAACCACAGCCAGCCAAAAAGATCTAGCCAAAATGGGTCTCAAGATCAAAGAAGGCGACGTGCAAGCATCAGGTGCACAAATCAGCACACAACTGATAGAAATGGCCAAAAAAGTACAGGCCACAGTTCCAGGTTTTGCCTACTTTAGTGGCTTCAACGACAAGTTCCATCAAGAAAAATCGCCCAGTAGCAGTCACACAACTGGCCGTGCCATGGACTTTGCCTTAGCGTCACCACCTAGTCCAGAAGAAGGTGAAAAAATTGTGGGCATGCTTAAAAACATGGGTGCAAGTCTGGCCATTGATGAATATAACAATCCCAGTAGCAAAGCCACAGCTGGACACATACATGCTCAAGTTTCTGCCGCTTCCGGTGCAGTGTTAAGCGGTCCTAGTGGTGGATACTCACCGGGCCTTACCATGCACGGTACAGAAGCTATTGTGCCACTTGACACACCCGAAAGTTCTGCTATGAATTTGGGCGGCGGCAATACCGAAATGATGACCATGCAGTTGGCCAAACTAGAAGAGCTGGCATCAATTTTCAAAAGTCAGCTGTCGGTAGATCAAAAATTATTACAGTACTCTAGCTAGACTGCGGTAAATATAGCACTACTAAGGAATTAGATAATGGCTATAGACAGCGGCCGCAACGGGCGTAATGGGGGTTGGAGAAAGTACTTTAAGGTTGCCAACACCGGCGGACAACTGAGTCCTATTTCAGGACAAAACCAGTTTGGACTACCTAACTACCCACGCCAAACTGGTGCAGGGTTTGAAAACGGTGGCACAGGCAATGACTTTGCCTTCCGCAACTATGCCAGCAGACTACCAGAGGTATATTCTGGGCATCCTAATCGTATTGAACGTTATAATCAGTACGAAAACATGGACTGCGATAGTGAAGTAAATGCCTGTTTAGACATCATAGCTGAGTTTAGTACTCAGATGAATAACGAAAACGAAACACCGTTTGAAATTAATTTTACAGACAAGCCCACGGACCACGAAGTAGAAATTATTAAAAAGCAACTACAGCAGTGGACCAAAATGAACAAGTTGGATCAGCGTATATTCAAACTGTTTCGCAACACCATCAAGTACGGCGACCAAGTATTTGTGCGTGACCCAGAAACATTTGAAATGATGTGGGTAGACATGGTCAAAGTTGCCCGTGTTATTGTAAACGAAAGCGAAGGCAAGCGTCCTGAGCAGTATATCATTCGCGATATTAACCCTAACTTCCAAAACATGAGTGTGGCACAAAAGACTACAAGTGATTACTATGTGAGTCGTGCCACAGGATCTGCAGGACAAAACAACTATTCTGCACCCAATGGCGGTGGTGGCGGTGGAGCAGGTGGTGGCGGTGGACAGAGCCGTTTCACACAGGCCATGAACGAAACTTGCATTGATAGTCGTCACGTGGTACACATTAGCCTAAACGAAGGCTTGGACTTTTTCTGGCCATTTGGACAAAGTATCCTAGAAAACATTTTCAAAGTTTACAAACAAAAAGAACTGCTGGAAGATTCAGTATTGATTTATCGTGTACAACGTGCTCCAGAGCGTCGTGTGTTTAAAATTGACGTGGGCGACATGCCAAGCCACATGGCCATGCAGTTTGTTGAGCGTGTCAAAAACGAAATGCATCAGCGTCGTATTCCTACCACCACAGGTGGTGGTGCCAACATGATGGATGCCAGCTATAATCCACTCAGTATCAACGAAGACTTCTTCTTTCCGTTCAACGGTGCCAGTGGCCGCGGCAGTAGTGTAGACACCTTGCAAGGCGGACAAAATCTAGGCGAAATTGACGATTTAAAATACTTTAACAACAAAATGGCACGTGGTTTGCGTGTGCCAAGTAGCTATTTGCCCACCGGTCCAGACGACTCAAATCTGGCCATGAATGACGGTCGTGTGGGCACAGCACTCATACAAGAATACCGTTTTAACCAGTACTGCATGCGTTTACAACGCTTGGTCATGCAGAAATTAGATGACGAATTTAAAATGTTCTTGCGTTGGAGAGGATTTAACATTGACTCTGGCCTGTTTAATGTTACGTTATGTGAGCCACAAAACTTTGCCAGTTACCGTCAAAGTGAGTTGGATACCACACGTATCAGTGCATTTACACAGCTAGAACCCTTGCCTTACATGAGTAAACGCTTTATGATGAAGCGTTATTTAGGCCTTAGCGAAGAAGAAATTGTTGAAAACGAAGCCATGTGGATGGAAGAACGTGATGAACCAGACCTTGAAACTACACAAGGTCAAGATCTACGCTCAATTGGTATTACACCCGCAGGCATGGAACAAGACATTGCCACTGGTGAAGAGCTAGCCGGTGCTGAAGGTGGTGCTGAAGCAGGTGCTCCACAAGCTGGCGGAACACCTCCGGCTGCTGGTCAAAGCCCTGGTGCAGGTGCCGCAGGTGGCGGTGCTCCTCCGATACCTACAATATAAATACAGCATGATCCTTAACGAACTATACAACCGTAGCCCTGAAGCGTATCAGGATGTGAGTCAAGACAACAGTCAACCGCAATTGGGCGACCTGCGTAAGACTCGTCTCACTCTACAGCAACTTAGTAAATTACGTCAAATGAATGATGTGCGTAATTTTGAATACAAAGAAAAACTCAAAAAGGTGCGTCAACAATATGCACCTCCTCCTGCCGCTCCGGCAATGTAGTAAAACTGTAATAAAAACAGTCAAAAACTAACACTTTTAAACCTTAAAAGTACCTATATTTTGTAATATATGTAAATATATCTACGAGCCATTCTTTAAGGAGAAAATATGACATCGAAATTTGAACAATTGATCGAATACGTGATCAATGATGAAGAGGCAAAAGCCAAAGAACTTTTCCACGATATCGTGGTAGAAAAGTCCCGTGAAATCTACGAAAACCTCATGAATGAGGAAGACGAAGAATTAGACGAAGCTGAAGAATTGGACGAAGAGTCTGATGCAGAACGCGACGACCATGCCGAAAAAGCAGGCAAAAAAGTTGCCAAAGACATCGAGTACGATGAAATGCACGAAGACTTTGGTGGCGATGCTAGCGACGAGTTAATTGACAACGTTGAAGCTGAAGAACAAGGCATGCAAGAAGAAGAAGAGTCAGATGTTGAATTTGACGATGCAGCCGAAGAAGACGGCGAAGATCTCACACACGACATGGAAAAAGACCATGACGAAGGTGACATTGAAGACCGTGTGGTTGACTTAGAAGACAAGTTAGACGAACTCATGGCTGAATTTGAGTCATTGATGGGTGGTGATGAAGGTGGTGATAGTGTATCTGATATCGACGGCGGCGACGCTTTAGAAATGGACGACACAGACACAGCTGAATTTACTGACGAAGAAATGGGCATGATGGAAGCTGTTAGTTTGTCCAAAGTAACACCTGCAAAAATGGGTGATGACGGTGCCAATACAAAAAGTGTAGTGCCACAGAATTCTGGTGCAAAAGGCATGGCAGCTAGTCCAGTTAAAATGACTGGTGACACAGCTCAAGGCCGTCCTGCTCCAAAAACAGGCGAGTTGATTGGTAAAGTACAAAACAGTGTGGGCGGCAACAAAACAATGTCACCAGCTACCAAGCCAGTAACAGCTCAAGCAAGTGGTGTAAACACAAAAACTCCATTTCCTAAGGCGTAATACAGAGATATGGCTCGATATCTACAAGAACATCTAAGCTTCACTCAAGCAAGAGCACAAGTCCTGCTTGAGGAAGCCGCGGATGGCTCTGGTCAGAAAACCATGAAGTTAAAAGGTATCTGCATCGAGGGTGGCGTTCGTAACGCCAATGAGCGAGTATATCCTGTTAGTGAAATTGCCAATGCAGTAGACACCATTAACGAACAAATTAAAACTGGTCATTCAGTACTGGGCGAAGTTGATCACCCAGATGACTTGAAAATTAATTTGGATCGTGTCAGTCACATGATTGAAAACATGTGGATGGATGGCCCTGCTGGAATGGGCACATTAAAGATACTACCTACACCGATGGGCGAACTGGTCAAAACCATGTTGCAATCTGGTGTTAAATTAGGTGTTAGCAGTCGTGGATCAGGTAATGTAAACGACGCTAATGGACATGTCAGTGACTTTGAAATAGTCACTGTAGATGTGGTCGCTCAACCGAGTGCTCCAAATGCATACCCAACAGCAATTTACGAAGGCTTGTTAAATCATGCCGGCGGACAACGCTTGTTGGAAATGTTCAAGGACCCGGCCAAGAGTGGCAAAGCACAGAGCTATGTAAAGAGTGAACTTGTTCGCTTTATACGTGGGCTCAAAATCTAGGAGAAATCAGCATGCAGAATGCTATTAAACCGTTACTAGATAGCGAATTGTTAAGTGAAGAAGCTCAGCAAGAAATTACTGAGGCTTGGGAATCCAAGTTAAACGAAGCCAAAGAACAAGCTCGTGCAGAACTCCGCGAAGAGTTTGCACAACGCTATGAGCATGATAAGACAGTGATGGTGGAAGCCCTGGATCGTATGGTAACAGAAGGTCTACAAGCAGAACTACAACAAGTAGCAGCCGAAAAGCAAGCACTTGCTGAAGATCGCGTTAAGTTTCAAGGCAAGATGAAAGAGTCAGCCACAAAGTTCAACAACTTTATGGTTACTAAACTTGCTGAAGAAATTGGCGAACTGCGTAAAGACCGCAAGATGCATACAGAAGGTGTTCAGAAATTAGAATCCTTTGTAGTACATGCACTTGCACGTGAGATTCAAGAATTTGCACAAGACAAACAGGACGTTGTTGAAACTAAAGTTCGTTTGGTGCGTGAAGCTCGCAAACAGTTAGAAACATTGAAAGGCAAATTTGTTGCTGAATCTGCCAAGAAAATGTCTAACGCTGTTAGCACACACCTCAAGGCTGAACTCAGTCAGTTACAAGAAGACATCAAAGTTGCTCGTGAGAACAATTTTGGACGTCGTATTTTTGAAGCGTATGCAAGTGAATTTGGTGCAACTCATTTAAATGAGAAGCAAGAAGTTCGTAAACTGCATGACACAATCGCTGCCAAAGATGCTAAACTGTCCGAGGCCATCAAATTCGCCCAGAAAGCAAAAGTTCTGGTCGAGTCCAAAGAACGCGAAATGCGTATCCTTAAAGAATCTAATCAGCGTGAAGCTGCCTTAGAGGAATTGCTTGCTCCTTTGAACAAGGAAAAAGCAGAAGTGATGCGTAATTTGCTTGAAAGCGTACAGACAACTCGTTTGTCCAATGCTTTTGAAAAGTATCTACCAGCAGTTTTAGAAGATCGTTCAGTAAAAGCTCCTAAAGTAATTACCGAATCATTATCTGAAGCAACTGGCGATAAATCTGCCCGCAGTCCAGATGCAGATCAAGTTGAATCTCAATCCAACGTGATCGATCTAAAGCGTTTGGCAGGGCTGTAATCCAAGACATAATATAAGGAGACTTAAATGTCACAAGAATTATTAGAAGGTCGTTGGGACGAAACTAAAGACGCACTCTTGGAGGGTTTATCTGGCTCCAAGCGTACATCAATGAGTGTAATCCTTGAAAACACAAAAAAATACTTGCGTGAGAATGCAAGTGCAGGTTCTACAGTTTCTGGTAACATCGCTACATTAAACCGTGTGATTCTGCCAGTTATTCGACGTGTTATGCCAACCGTTATTGCTAACGAATTGGTAGGCGTACAGCCAATGACAGGTCCAGTAGGCCAAATCCACACAT
>Ga0114960_10000964_pt1 | contig 23745 bp, 21 predicted proteins | sample C_130625_MF_Meta_FD_92637 | JGI IMG/M metagenome (GOLD analysis project Ga0114960, IMG submission 92637) | Freshwater microbial communities from Lake Croche, Canada to study carbon cycling - C_130625_MF_MetaG | ecosystem: Environmental > Aquatic > Freshwater > Lake | place: Lake Croche, Canada... | reverse complement strand
ATCCTAAGAAAATTATGGATTTAATGAAGAAGGTAGGTGGTAAATTAGATTCTAAAATGAAGAGTGGTGAAATATCTCGTGAAGAATTGATGAAGGAGGCAGGTGATATCTTAGGAAAGATGAAAGATATGGGAGGTCAAGAACAGTTTAATGAAATGTTTAAGAAAATGGCGAGCAGTATGGGTGGATTAGGAAAAAATATGAAATTAGATATGAATGCATTAAATAGAATGACACAACAAGCTACTACTCGTGATAAGATGAAGTCAAAGATGGAACAAAAGAAGAAAATGCAAGCGGATGAATTAGAGAAACGAAAACAAGAGATTCGCGAGCGTTTGGAACAACAACAGAGATTGGCTGCCAATTATTCGTTAACTAGTACTACAGAGCCCAATAATTTTGTATTCCGTTTAGACGGCGAAGAAAAACAAGAAAAATCTTTATCGAACCATTTTGTTCATCCAGATCTATTAAAAGAGTTGGAAGAGGACGATAAAAAGCAGGTGGATAGTGCAAATAAAAAGAAAAAAAAGAAGACTAAGAAATAAGTATTCCAAAGAACTCATCTATATTTAATGGAAAAAGTTTTTTACATTTTGATAAAAATAGTTTAGTAATATATAGAGAATGTCTGAACCGGCCCCTGCTACTCCTACCCCTACAACAGAATCTGTTCCTGCTGAAGTAAAACCTGATATGCCTTCTCCAGCGCCTGAATCCGCGCCTGCACCAGCGCCTGCGTCAGAGCCTGCGCCTGAAACTGTACCCCCTGCAGTTACAACAGGTGGAAAGAAATTATCAAAGAAGGCGGGTGGAAAATCTAAAAAGAGCCGTAAATTGAGTGGTCCTGCCAAAGAATGGGCCAATTTAGTTAGCCAAGTATTTAAGGATGGAAAGGCCAAAAACCCGAATTATAAATTCAAACAAGCATTGAAGGATGCTTCTAAGTTAAAGAAGAAGAATAATAAGACAGCGAAAAAATAAAAATTTTATCTACAGATTATACAAATGGGATTATTTAAGTACATAAATTTTACTGTATTTTTAGTAAGTTTAGTCTTCGGATTATTTGCAGTATACATGACTGCTCCTGATACTCGTAAAATTTATGTTTATCCTACACCAGAAAATGTAGATATTTTACAATACAGAGATAAAACAGAAAGTTGTTTTTCATTTGTCCAAAATGAAGTAAGTTGCCCAAAAGATTCAAGTAAAATATCAAAAATTCCAATGCAAACATAATTTAATTTTTTATTATACTAATGTATAATATAGAATGAATGTTAAACGGCTATTAGATACAGAAATAGGAAGAGTTGTTATATCCGCAATATTAGGTTTAGGTTTAGCAAGTTTATTTAATAAAGTTTGTAAAGATAAAAACTGTATTGTATTTAATGGACCTATTATAACAGAATTTGAGGGAAAGGTATACAAGCATGGTGAAAAATGTTATACCTATTCTTTAAATCCAGCCAAATGTGATAGTACAAAACGTATCATCGATGTATCCGATCCGAATGAAGGTAAAGAAAAACCATTATTTTAGAAAAATTATATTGTAGGAAGGTTTAAAAGGAAATCTAGGTTTCCTTTATTCGTTAAACTATACAATCTTTAGTTATTTGATATTGTATAGTTAAAAATGGAAAATATTACACGTATTGTAGATTTACCAGATAATTCTTCGGGACCAACAAATACATTTAATCCTAATTTACAACAATCTCCTCTTACAAATGGTTATGTTCCAATTAATCTTCACCCAAATCCGTATGGTATTTCAGCACAAAACCCGATTATGCCTCCACCACAACAACAAGCACCTGTTCAGCAACAATTATCTGAAGAACAAAGACAACAATTATATCAAATTCAACAACAACGTTTACCATCTAGAGATATTCCACAAGACGCTGCAGGACATATTCAAGATGAACAAGTGAAACCAAACTATATACCACGTCCTAAACAAAGCACAGATTTTGTTCGAGAACATGAAGATATGACAGAGAAAAATTTAAGAGAATATGAAGAGAAAAATAGAAAGGAAAAGAAATTAGATCTACTTTTAACTGAGTTTCAAACACCTATTTTTATAACCATATTGTTTTTCTTTTTTCAATTACCTATTATCAATACACTTATATTTAAAAAATTTTCATTCTTATCCATACATAATAGTGATGGAAACTTTAATATGAATGGTTTAATATTTAAAAGCATTTTATTTGGTTTATTTTATTATATCGCACAAAAATTCACAACTTTTATAAGTGAGTTTTAATAATGTAAAAACTTTTTCTTATGTAACATTCTACGAGCTTTTGCAGATATTCTTCTATATTTATCTTTATTTCTAAGTGTTTTATATTCTTCAGCACGAATATATGCAGCATATACACCTTTACGATTTCGTTTGCAAGTATTACGTGTACAAATTGGGAAACTTTTATTAGGTCCTAAGAAACATTTTTTACCACATTGTTTTAACATAACTGTGCGATCATGATATCCTGGTTGTTGTTTAGACCAATCTTTTAAATATGCACCTCTTCCTTGAGTATTTGTTATGTTTTGAAAACGAACTCTGTTTTTTCTAGTTTTGCCACCAGTTTGTGATCTTGTATTTAGTGATTGTAATCTTGATAAATATTCTCTTCCTAAATTTGCAGCCATTTATAATAACTTTATATTTTTATTATAAATATTACTTACTTTTTAATGAAATTTCACTAGACAATGGTATTTGTGTTTTTTTATCAAGATAATTATGAAGCATCTCTGGATTCTTTACAGTTATATCCACGGATTCTACATCAACCAATCCTAAATTTAATATTATATCTAATGGAATTACTTTTTCACCTATTTTTAATTCATTACCATTTATGGTAATCATAAAATTATTATTAATTGAAATTTTATTTAAAGTTGGGCCGGTTAGATTTACATTTTCTTTTGGATTTCTAGTCACTTTAATATTTGTAATATTATTTGCTATAAAACCATAGCCTGAGTTTATAATGGAATTAAAATCTAATCCTTTATACTGTGTATTATCAGAAACTTTGGAGATAATCTTACCAGGGAAAGAAGCACGTTTTGTAATATCTTGTTTTAATATAGGGTTTATACCTATATCTACTTTATTTGTATTTTTTAAATAGTAGTTTATAAATCCATTAAAATCAAAAGGTTGTCCATTTACTGTAAATTTAATATTGTTTATAGTAATTCTTGCAAAATTATCGCCTATATTTGCAGTATCATTTATGAATGTAAGAGATGTTATGTTGTTTAAATATAATAGAAATGGCGTTATTAAACTATCAATAGGACTCATGGGGTTGTTATTTGTTGATTGTTGTGTTAAAACACCTGTTAATCCTTCAATATGATTACTATAATGTTGTAAATAATAAATGTATGAAAATAAAAGGAGTATAAGTATTACTAAAATAATTACATACGTTTGTTTCTTCATTGTATTATATATAATATTAGAATAAAAATTTTTACTCTAGGTTTTTCTTAGTTTTTTGTTTTTTATGAAGAAGACGTAAAACCGGGTGTAATTTTTCATAATTTTTTTTTGTCTTTTGTTTTTCTAAAACAACTTGTGTGGATGGCTTATTTTTTTCATATTCATCAATATCCTTTTCTAGACCAGATCCTGGTTCATATTTTAAAAACCACATATTATATTCTTTTGATCCACGTTTGTCAGATAGTTCTCTATATTTTTCAGCTTTTTCAGATCGAATATCTTCTAATGTTAATTGTTTGCCGTAACAATCAATGCTGAATCTTTTTAATAAACCTTTTTGAGCAAGACGATTATTATCTTCTACATCAAATAAAAATTTTGCCATACAAATAAGACGATCTTTGTTGTAATATTTATTGTTTACGTATAGAAACCCTAAGTAAAATGTTAAAATTGTATCTATTGTTGCAACTTTAATTTCCTTATCATCAATAGTAATATTATTATAACTATGACAAGCTATCGGTTTATAGATATAAGCAATTGTTTCCTTATCAACTTTTATTTCGTAATGCATCGGTATTATTTCTCCAATAGGTGGGTGACTAATAATATTTATCTTTTTAAAATGTTCACGCATAAGAGATTCCTTTAAAATGGTTGCGCATTTGCTAGGCTCTTCAGATAAAACATCAAAATCCGGTATTTTTCTGACAACACGTTTTTCACTATCCTGCATATACTTGGAATATAAACTTGTAGCATATCCACCAAAAAATATTACTCCTTGATCAATAAATGAGTTACGTGTAGTAATATAAAGTCTTTCTGCCTCATCAGAATTAGAATCCATATTTCTTTGAAAATCAATTGTATTACAAGACGTAGAAGATTTTAATGGATAATATTTATTTAATAAGGATAATCGTTTGAAAACTTTTTCCCAACGTGAAACATCTCCGGCTGGTCTTGATAGTTCTAAATACATAGACATTCTTAGAAAATTGGGTGGAGCATAGTGTATTCCGGCAACAACAATGGATTCTTTTAAAACAGTTTTATATAATTCAGGGTGTAAATAAGTGATATCAGCAATGGGGATATAATTTACAAATACCTTAAATGTGCCATAATGTACACCGGCTTTAGCTTCCACATCAATATACCCTTCACTGTAATAAATATCGGCTAATTCTTTTGCATCTTCTAATGAGTTTGGGGAATAAAAGTCATAATCTGGTATTTCTATGTCACGATTATAGAATTGGGCAAATTTGGGTAAGATATTATTAATGGCTGTGCCACCATAGCAAATTACTTTTTTACGTATGATAAAATCCTCAACAATTTTTAATAATTTTTTAACCTCTTCACTATTCGCTACTTTTGTACCTCTGTCTTTTTCACTTTCATCCACTGCATGTCTTAATATTTCTAATTCGCAATCATGAAACGTCATATCATCTCGACATAAATCGGAATTAAATTTTTTATATATCTTATTTATTGGTAACTGTGAATTGATTTTTTTGTTTATTTTCCCCATATATCTATTTCTTCTTATATAAAATACATATATTTTATCATCCTAAATTACATAGTAGTATTTAATTATTAAGATTTTTGAAATAAGTAATAGCATTTGCTAAAGGTACAAATGCAGTTAGATTAGAATCAAAGAAATCTTCATAACTCTGTAAAAATTTATCATTTTTATAAAATCTATAAGCTACTATTTGTGATGAGTATTTCAAAATAAAATCATTAAGATCGGGATTATTTGAATTTTCATTTTTAGTATTTGGTATAACGTATTTCATAGTTCGAATGTCTGTGCGAATATTATCGTCTTTAATTCTAATAGGTATAATACATTGTTCCATTACTTCAGAATAACGTAATAAATTTAATACTTCGCTACCGGTTTCTATATTGATATAATCTGTTAAATCATAACAAGACGTATTATTCATATCACAACTGGTATAATTTTTATAATCGCGGACAATAGTTTTATCCATACAAATAACTATTTTTCCCATAATATCTGATAAAGTGGTTTTACTATCTATCTTTATTGCAGGATAAGGGGTTTGTGAAGCAGTAGTATCAACATAGAGTTTTTTACCAATAGTAATGTCTATTGCTGATGCAACAGCTTTATACACGTCTTTATTATTTGATTTTATTCTTAAATTAATAAACAAGGGATCATTGATATTTGGACAAGGCATTGAAAAAGCATGATTTACAACAGTAGTTAATACATTATTTAATAAAAGACTATTTTCAGTATTTATAGTTGTAAACGTATTATCTGTTGAATATGCTACTCTTGGTGTATATTTAGTAATTGCGTTATTTTTATCATCATAAGTAGTTTCACCTATATAAAATATTTCAAAATCAAGAAATCTGCAACCTCTATTTAATACATAAGAAATCATATCTAAATTTACATAATTACCAGTTAGCGCAGTATTATATGATGTTTTAATACAAAAATCACGTAACGGTAAAAAACTATAATTTGGACTACTATTTTCTATTTTAACAGGAACACTATTTTGTAATTTTGATATTTCATTATCAATTGAAGTGCCGAACAAAGAGAAATGTTCTGTTTTTTCTATATTCGCTTTAATTGCCATTCTTTTTTTAAGTAATCTCCATAAAATATAGGTGAATATTATGATAATAACTACTATTAATATCTTTTTTATTAAATTCATGGAACTATATATTCTATAAACAAACTAAAATAAAAAATATATATTAATTCATATATATAAAACATGGCAGGTGTTTTACTAAATATTATATCTGTAGGAAATAATAATGTATTCTTAACAGGAAATCCTAGTAAAACCTTTTTTAAAGTATCCTATTCCAAATATACGAATTTTGGATTACAAAAATTTCGTATTGATTATGATGGTTTAAGAGATCTTCGTTTAACTGATACTTCAGTATTTACATTTAAAATACCAAGATATGCTGAATTATTAATGGATACATATCTTAGTGTAACTATACCGGATATATGGAGCACAGTGTATAATCCAACTCGTGATACCAATTTGGATTGGGTCCCTTATGAATTTAAATGGATTAAAGATTTGGGAACACAAATGATTAAGCAGGTAGACATAACATGTGGTTCAACATTAATACAATCATATACTGGTGAATACCTAGCAGCTATGGTGGAAAGAGATTTTACATCAGAAAAAAAAAAATTATTTAATGCAATGACTGGAAATACTCCTGAATTTAACGATCCCGCAAATTCCTTTGGTAGAATAGAAACGTATCCAAATGCTTTTTATACTAAAAATTCTGCTGGCGCAGAACCATCTATTCGTGGTAGAGAACTCTTAATTCCTATTAATACATGGTTTACGCTAAATTCAGGTTGTGCATTTCCACTTATAGCACTTCAATATAATGAATTATACATAACAGTCACACTACGCCCAATAAACGAATTATTTTTAGTGCGTGATCCTTTTGATAATCAATATCAATATCCATATGTACAACCAGATTTTACCAAAAATCGTTTTCAGATGTATCGATTTTTACAAACTCCACCTAGTGTTTATTTAGATCCATCGAGTAATCCTACTTATATTGCCCAAAATTATTCAAATACGTGGAACGCTGATGTTCATTTACTTTCTACTTATTGTTTTTTATCCAAAGAAGAAGCAAAACATTTTGCAGCAGAAGATCAAATTTATTTAGTAAAAGATGTGATGCGTTATAATTTTGAAAATATAACTGGAACTTCGCGTGTGCAATTATATTCATCAGGTATGGTATCAAGCTGGATGTGGTTTTTTCAACGTAACGATATATATTTAAGAAATGAATGGTCAAATTATACGAATTGGCCATATTCTGATTTGCCTTCTAATATTACTATAGGACAACAAGGGTCATCAAATACAGAAGTAGTTTACTTTTTAAAGACTTTAGGAACTACGCAAGTAGATATATCTTATGGAATAGATGTCCATCCAAACGGAGAAGTCACGACTGGCATAAATATTACTGGCGATTATCACCCAGAAAATCGAAAAGAAATACTAAGCACTATGGGAATATTATTAAATGGAGAGTATAGAGAAAACATATTAACGAATGGAGTATATAACTATGTTGAAAAATATACTAGAACACCAGGTTTTGCTAAGGAAGGGCTATATTGTTATAATTTTTGTTTGAATACAAGTCAAACAGATGTTCAACCATCAGGAGCAATAAATTTGAGTAACTTCAAAACCATCGAGTTGGAAATAACTACGATTTCACCACCACTTGATTTAGTAAACTCTTATTACGATATGATATGTGATGCTTGTGGAAATACAATTGGTGTTCGAAAAGCTAACTGGAAATTATACGATTATAACTATAACTTAACACTATATGAAGAAAGATATAATATTTTATCATTTATTGGTGGTAATTGTGGTATGATGTATGCCCGTTAGATATAAAAATCCCTTATTTAGATAGTCTAATAAAATTAAGATAGAATTATATATTATATTGAATACCTGTATAATATATAATGTTGGAATTAAACAAAGAAACTATAGAAGATAAGATATTTAGTGAAAAAAATGGTAATTTTCAAACTATGAACATGATACATAAATTAAAAAAAATTAAAAAGAAAAGAAAACAAGTAGAAAATATTAAGAAAATGGAATTTCCAGAGGTACTTTCAAATGTTAAAAAAGAAACAGCCGAAACACCCATGGAAAAGAATACAAACACAATTGAGGGGTTTCAACGATTTAAATTTGAACATGATGACTGGGATGGATATGATAATGTTAAAGATACCAAGGGTAAAACATCATTGAAAGACCCACGCCAAATTATTATAGATTTTATTAATTATGTTTATAACACTATTGTTTCATATAATCGCAAGTTGGCATCGAATATTGCTGATAAATTATCGAATAATGTGAAAAAAAAAGAAAATAATAAAAATGTAGATAACATTAAAGTCGATAGTAATAATGATAACAGTGCGGGTGTAGGTGTTAATGAAAAAGATGAAGAATTAATGTATAAATATATTTGTCTGTTTGAGGCTATTTTATTCAGTAGTTTTGTAGTAAATAACTGGTATTACTTAATGTTTTATAATAACTTTAAAGATGGAGAAAAGAAAGAATTATTTGATTTTTCAGTAGATAGAATTAAAAATCTAAGTGATGATTTTTTATCCAATAAATTCTTAAAATACATATTACTTTACTTTATTGAATATGCTCTGTTTTTTCCCGATAAATTACAATACTTTATTATTGATATTGTTCCAGGGTTCTCGTCGAGGTTTTTAAATCATACACTTTGTTATATTTTACTATTTTTATTCATACTTTACATTAGTTATTATTTTGCATCAGGGTTTAAGAATTTTTTAATCGACGTTATTAATGTAAATTATAAAAATTTCTTAGTATGTCTGATGTATATTACTGTAATTATTATATTTTTTATTCCAGAGGTTAAACCTTCTCTTAATGGTGGAGCAGAAGGATCCAATGGTAATGCTTCTACAACAGTATTTAAAATCATTTGGAATTTTATACGGTTTTTGATTATAATATCCATTAGTTTACCTTTGGGAGGATTCTTTTGTTTACTATACTTTTCATTTTATTCATTGTATGCTATGTTATATTATTATGACTGGGATGTTTGGAAACTTTCAGAAATGTTCAAAGACGTATTAAGTTTTATTGATAATAAGAAAATAAGTATAATTGAAACAGAGGATAGTAGTTTGTTTGAAATGATTATAATAAAAATTAATCAATATTTGGAATATTTATCGGATAATTTCTTCGTCATCGTATTTTTAATCGCATTTATCTATTCACTAGCTGATTCGTTAAAAAATATTACAAATAACACACTTCGATCTTCATTATATTTCATTGATATTTCATTTATTTTTATGATCATTATATTTTTGCTATATTTAATAAAAGCGAAATTTAATATAACTTCATTTACAGATGCCATAGATGTATTAAAGAATATAAACAATAAAACTCCTATCGAGAAGAACTATGATTCTTCAGCAAATATATTTTATTTTGTAAATTTGGCAAATTATGGGTTGTCTTTAGGAGTTATCGGGTATTTAATAATAACCTTTATTGGATACAATAATAGTAAATAATTTAATTACAGTTGTAAATTATTTAGAAATTAGAATCGTTATTTCATAATAATAACATTATTTTAGTATTGTAATGACAAATAAAAAAAAATCCGCTGAGAAAAAAGATATCTCTCAAAAAATAGGCGATAAAGAATTGCCGTTAGTAAGTGTATGCACACCTACATTTAATCGTCGCCCGTTTATACAAAATATGTTTCATTGTTTCCGTAATCAAACTTACCCGAAACATAGAATAGAATGGATTATTGTGGATGACGGAACAGATAAAATCCGTGATTTAGTAGAATCTTCAAATATACCACAGATCCGATATTTTGAGGTTGAAAAAAAGATGACTTTAGGGGCAAAGAGAAACTACATGCATAGTTTTGTTCGGGGTTCTATTATTGTATATATGGATGATGATGATTATTATCCACCAGAACGTATTGAAGATGCTGTTGAGAAATTAGAGGCAAATCCAAAGGCATTATGTGCTGGTTCTAGTGAAATTTATATTTATTTTAAACATATTCAAAAAATGTTTCAATGCGGTCCCTATGGTGAGAATCATGCTACAGCTGGAACATTTGCTTTTCGTAAAGAACTATTACAACAAACAAAATATGAAGAACATGCTGCTTTAGCTGAAGAAAGAGCATTTTTGAAAGATTATAGCATTCCTTTTGTTCAATTAGATCCTATGAAATCCATTTTAGTATTTTCACATGAGCATAATACATATGATAAACGCAAAATGCTTGATAATCAACACCCCAATTTTTTCAAAGAATCTGATAAAACAGTGGATATGTTTATCCGAAAAGAAAATGAACAAAATATTAAAGACTTTTTTTTAAGGGATATTGATAAATTATTAGAAAAATATGAACCAGGATTGCCTCATATGAAACCCGATGTTTTAAAACAAATGAAAGAAATTGAGGCCGACCGTGAAAAGATGTTACAAGAAGAAATTAAAAAGATGCAGAATAATGCACCTATTATGTTACAAAGACCAGGACAAGAACCAATACAATTATCGAATCAAGAAGTTGTAAATATGATACAAGAACAACAGCAAAAAATGAATCAACTTATACAAAAAAGTAGTGAATATGAGAATATGATTATGGTTTTACAAAAGCAACTGATTGAGAAAACTAAAATGGTACAGGATTTATCAAAGGGTAAGGGTATAACTGTAAGCGAAGTATCTTCGGAATCAAATAAAAACACGGAAGAATTAGAAACTATGGTTACTATGTTACAAAAACAATTGATTGAGAAAACTAAAACCATAAGAGAGTTAAATAATGCGAAATCTACACAAAATACAGATGAATTAATCAAGCAAAATAACGAACTACAAAAAATGCTAGGTGTTCTTCAGCAACAATTAATAGAAAAAACTATTGCATTAAAAGATGCATTGAAATCCAAAGAAAAAATGACAAGAATACCAATAGAAGTAGTTGAAAATTCTGTTCCAGTACGTAGAAGTAAAAGCGATCCCGAAGTAATTGTAGACATAAATGTTTGTTAAATTATTGACATAATAATCTATTTCAATAATTCGTTTAGAATTCAATATAAATAAATAACGTCATAATAGTATAATAATGAACTCTATTAATATTAACTCAATATTTGAAAGAGAATCCATAGCCAATGAAATAAAACAAATATTATTATCTTTTGATGAGAATTATAAAAATATCAATTTTAAAAAGGGAATTTATATTTATGGTTCTCCGGGTTGTGGCAAGACACAATTTGTTATGAACATTTTAAAGGATCTTGATTATGATGTAATTAAATATGACGCAGGTGACGTTCGTAATAAAGGGTTAATTGATACAATAACAAGCAATAATGTTTCGAATCGAAATGTATTACAAATGATGACAAAGAAAGTAAAAAAAATAGCTATAGTAATGGATGAAATTGATGGTATGAATAATGGTGACAAGGGTGGTATAACAGCGTTAATCAAAATTATACGTCAAAAGAAAACAAAGAAACAGCGCTTAGAAAACGTTACAACAAACCCTATTATTTGTATTGGAAATTACTATATTGATAAAAAAATAAAGGAGTTAATCAAAGTTTGTAATACTTTTGAATTAAAAACACCCACAACAAATCAAATACAACAAATTTTAAATATAACTGTTCCGCCTATTATGAATGTAAAAACCAGTTATAAAGATAGTATTTTAAAATATATCCAAGGTGATATGCGTAAATTATTATTTGTGAATGAAGTATTAACAAAAAAGCCTAACCTAATAACTGAAGATACAATCGAAAACATATTTCATGCAAAATCATATAATGAGGACTCCAAGAAAGTTACAGAAATTTTAATCAATAATGATATTCATATGGAAGATCATAATAAGTTTATGAATGAAACAGATAGAACTATCGTAGCATTGTTATGGCATGAAAATATAGTAGATGTCCTTCAGAATAAAAGCATAGATAAGAGTTTTCCATTCTATTCTAAGATCTTAAAGAATATGTGTTTTGCAGATTATATTGATAGAATTACGTTTCAAAGCCAAATATGGCAGTTTAATGAGATGAGCTCCCTAATGAAGACATTCTATAACAATAAATTATATCATGATGAATTTCCTGAAAATAAGAATAACTTTAAGCCATCTGAAGTACGTTTTACTAAGGTTTTAACAAAATATTCTACTGAATATAATAACATACTTTTTATTTATAATTTATGTCAGGAATTAGATTTAGATAAAAAAGATTTAACTACTATGTTTCAAGAATTACGCCTATATAAGGGTGGTGATTTTTCGAATCAAACAGATAAACTTATTGAAGTAGAGAAAATGTTAGAAAATTATAACATTACAAGACTAGATATAAAACGCATGTATCGCTATTTAGATAAGAACGTGAAAAAAGATGCTGCAGTTGATGATATAGATGATGAAGAAGATTGATAAACATGTAACGTTGCCTTTTCACTCAAATCTGCCTATTTCATGTGCAGATTAAATGAGAAAAGGTATAAAAAATTGAACACTTTTTGTTTGTAATATAATACATTAAAAACAAAAGAGAATGTCACGATTTCTGAATGATGATATATGGAATGAAGCATCTGATGAGGAGGATTATCACTATGAGGACCCTCATCATTATCAAGATAAATACCTTTATGATTACCAATGGTACCATGAGAACTTTCCAGAGGAATGGGCAGTAAATCATAAGGAAGGAACTGGACCAGGACAATGTATGAATTGTGCGGATTATGGCTCAATTAACGGTATCTTTATTGGATATTGTGCAAATTGTGCTGACTACACGTATTCTGGTGAGAGAGGAAGAGGATTCATCGATGTAGGTGTTGAATTTTCTGATCCGAAAGTATTGTGTTTCCAGAGTGTATTTGATACCTATTTGAAGGATGTTGATATTTGGGCGATTCAGGCAATTGATGATGAAAGTGAGGAAACAAAAGAAGATTTAAATGATGTTGAATATCCGGAGGATGATGATATGTGTGAAGATGATACTCATATTGGTATTATGAGTCCTCATTTTGAGGGTGGTTACAATGACTTTTAATTCCATAAAATAGGATTAAATCGACCTTGTTTTTTTATTCGAATTTTTTGTTGACGTTCTACGTAATGATAATGATCTTACCTTTCTAGTTTTTCTACTAGATTTCGTATATCTAGAATCTTGACGAAATGATATAGCGTTCATTTCTTGAATCACATCTGGGTGAATAGCGGGTTCACCAATACGACGAGGCACTTCACTAGGTTTTAAATCACTAGGATTAATCGTACCACAAATAAATTTATTTGCGGAAAGATGTTCAGAATCACATACATCAACAGATTTATACAGCTTTAAAAATATACGTAAACATACAGCAACATCGACTAACGCATTATGTAGTTGACCATTCGATTTTTGGTGAAACATAATTTGATGTGCAGTTTCTAACCTAGGATTTCGAATTTTACGTTTCCCGTAGTTATCTAATGTATAATCGATAACTTCTTGTCCAGTTTCATCTTTTACGACACCATTTATATCATAAACATATTTTGGTAAATTACATACTTTTCTAGAACTATTTAATGTACAATAGCGTTTGCTCTTATCCCATAATAGTTTTTGTATAATTTCACGCATTTTCCTTTTATCAGCATCAGTAGTTTCTGGATCACGAATTAATAGGGTTAATTCAGCACAAACTACATTAATATCAAATTGGACGTTATGACCTACTACGAAATCTGCTTTATCAAAAAATTGGATAAATGATTTCATAGCTGATCTAATATGAATACCCTTTTCTTCCAAGTCTTTATCTGTGATTCCGTGAACCGCTGTTGAATCAGGCGGCACTAATTCGCCTGACTTTAATTTTACTAATTTATCATAAAATGCAAGTTGTTTCATTTTTCCTGTGTCATATAGAATAAAAGCTAATTGTATTATTCTTGGCCATTCCTCTGCTTTTGCACCATTTTTTTCATTAAAATAACGTTCTCCGGCTGGGGGTTTTCCTGTTGTTTCTGTATCAAAACATAAAATAATAGGACTCGGAGCGACACTCGGAGCGACACTCGGAGCGACACGCGAAGACATATATTTTATAAATAGATTTTTTATTTATAACATATTTAAGATTGTATTCTTAACGTGCAAATTTACTAAAATCAGAGTTCAACGGTAAATAGTTGCTGTCGCCTTTACTAGGTAGTGCTCCATAGTAAGAGTATTGATCACCTGATTGAGTACCAGTTGTTGTTCCATAAGGGGATTGGAAAGCCCCTTCTGTTCGATTTATTGTTAGTGGTTTACCATTTGGCCCTGTTGTAGTTGTGTTGTCACTACCATATACGTTATTGTTTATAAATGTTGGATTTTTCTGTGTTAAAATGTCTTTCACACCAGATCCAGCACCCTTAATTAATCCTGTTACATCATGAGCTATATCTTTAACACCAGATCCAGCACCCTTAATTAATCCGGTTACGTTATCTGATACATTTGTAACTATATTTTCAGCAGCGCCTATGGTTTTCCCTGCAACATATCCAACATCGTTCATTCCTGTAGTTACTACACCACTAACTGAATTTGGATTATAATTTAAGGAGGGTCTATTATCAATATTATTTTTATTAGTTACTGGGACAGCACTATTACTACTAGTAGATGATTGTTTAATTGTTATTCCTGAAGAAACAACATTTCCACTAGAATTACAATTGGTGCATGAACCGGAATTGCAATTGGGACAAGCAGGGCATACTGGTGGTACAATTTGAGTTTTTAATAAATAATCATCGGAATAGTTAAATTGCGATTTACTATTATTTTTCCAATACCAATACCATTTAAAATATTCAGACATTTCACTATCCTTCATAGGATTATTCACAACCTGTTTTGATGGTGCGTGATTTGGTCCTTGGTCGATAGTTGAGGCAGTAAAACGGCAAACATTATTTAAGGTAAACCCAACTTTTGTTGCATCTCTATAACCAACTAGAGCAATAATAGTAGTAGTTCCCATTGGTAAATATAATACTGCGTTTTGACCAAGAATATCTTCTACAATGAAGGGTGAAAAAACTACATTGGATACACTATTTGATTGTACATTTCCAGTAGCACTCAATACTCTTGGACTACCATTACGTTGATAAGATGTAATTGATTTACTTTGGCCATCAGATGTTTGTATTATCAAATTTGCATTTGTAATATCATATTTTACATATTTACCAATTTGATATAATTTCTTATTCGGATCATACAATGGTTCAATTACATAGGAATTATTATTTGGGTCACTAAATGGTACATAATTACTAATACGCATTTTATTTGCGGGGTGATGAAATGATGCAACATTGTTATTTGCATTAAAGTAAAAACTAGATACATGAGATCCGAGTGTTTTATTGATAACATGAATGTATGTTTGATCGTTCCAAGGAATATAAATTACCTCATATTTATCGGTATTTAAGGATTGTGTAGGATAAATGTATGAATTATAAGAAGGCAACATTTTAGGAATTGTACTTATTTCTGTATCTTCAGAAATAACTGATGTCCCGTTAATTTTTGATTTAAACGTAAGACTATTTTGACTATCCATACGAGGAACAACATTTGTTGTAGCAATACTGACACCATTAGTATCGTCTTTGTTTGTATAGCGAGTAGAATCTACTTCAATTAAATTACCATTCTTTCTGTCAAAGTAAATACTATCATATAGCTTTACTGGAGTTGCAGTTTTCGAATAGGTTGGAATTAACACAAAATCAACTGACTTTTTGGATTGTTGAAATGATACAAACCCCTCTTTAGATAATAATTGTTTTCCTAACACTACAGATATTACTAAAATTAGCAACAATAATAAAAATAAAAACAAGGGTGTAATTTTAATGGATAACATTTTGATATAAAGTATATGACGAAAAATATATGACTGAAATTGAAAAATTGATTTTTAATAAACAGTTATTATTATTGATAAACATTATGGATTCTGAAACTATTGTTGTTGAGAAAAAGCAGCGTCAAAGATTACCTCCGCAAATACTAACACGATTTTATAATGAAGAGAATCAATACGAGTTTGCGTTAGACGAGGCTGGGCGTGGATGTTTATTTGGGAGAGTATTTATTGCATGTGTAGTTTTACCTAAAGACCCTAGTCAATTTGATGGAACTGATATTAAAGATAGTAAAAAGTTTACTTCTAAAAAAAAGATAAATACTGTAGCTGAATATATTAAGAAAAATGCAGTGGCTTGGTATGTTGCATCAGTATCTGAAAAGACAATTGATGATATAAATATATTACAATCAGTGATGCGAGGAATGCACGAATGCATTCGAGAAACCATATCAAAACTAGAGAATGTTGATATGGATAAATGTATGGCAGTTGTAGATGGAAACTATTTCACACCGTATAGGGCATTTGATCCAACTCGAGAATGCATTGGTGAATTATCCCATGTTACTGTAGAACAAGGAGATGCAAAATATATGGGAATTGCAGCAGCAAGCATATTGGCGAAAACAAGTCGTGATGCTTATGTGGAAGAGTTATGTAAAGAACATTCTGAATTGGTCGATAGATATGGTCTAGATACGAATATGGGTTATGGTACAAAGCGCCATCTGGATGGAATTCGGGAACATGGAATTTGTCAATGGCATCGGCGAACTTTTGGTGAAAACTGTAAGAATGCTCAGATAAATGAAATTTAAACCGTTGAATATTTCAATCTGCAGAGTCGGATTTAATTCTTCGTTGGTTTAAACAAATAATTCTTCTACCTTAGTCTTAGGAACAGTCATGTATCTAGTTTCGCGATCCAATAAACTATACCCAATCAATAATTCTTGTGTGCTTTCCATATATACAAATCCTAATGTATATTCAACCTTCTCTCTTTCGAATGTAAAGATTCTACTGTATCTTTTCAATTCCATCGTCTTTGCGTCTAATGCAACAAATATATGATAATAAAAACGACGATCCTCATAACTTACAAGATGGCAAATAAACCATATCTCATCCCCTACACGTTGACCATTCGTTGACCCTCTTAACCATCTGAAAAAATTGGGTGTGTTGTACTCATTCGTAACCACCATTTTTTTTACAGGATTATTTTTATTATCAATCTTACTTTCTGGATGATCAATAACATTACCTATCTTCAATGGTTGCCATCCATAAATCATCTTCAATTCACGATTAGCGTTTTCAAACATTACCCAATTCTTCTCAATATTATGTTGTCCATCAATCTCTATTAAATTTGATAATGTAGAACGAGATTTCAAATTAATAAGACCATGCTCTACTACCATATTTCCGTGTTCAATACCGCGATTTGCATTAAAGTATAATTTCCCATTGTAGCCCATAATTCTGACATCTTCTAACCCTACATATAATCCGTCATACGAACCATTGTACTTTAATTCTGTTTCAGTATCAATATTCCAAGCTGATCTACTAATATCTACATAAGCAACAATATTTTTTGTAACAATATGGGATTGATTAATATATTCGCCCTTATCACCAATGCGATAGTTTACAAAACGCTGATTTACTATCAATACTGATTTATTATTAGGATCTATGCAAATAGACGGTGTGCTCGAGTAAAAATTATTATCAATATGCAATGAATTACCTACCTGTCTAAGTATATTTGTATTGAAGTTTGAAGTACTCATCATATCTTTAAGAACTGGAGTATAAAATTTGTAATTTGATAATACGTTTTTATTTATATCTTCTGGAGTATGAGGATGAGATAATACTTTCATAGAACTGCCAACTACATCTAACTTTTTAGGATTATAATAATATGCGAGTATCGTGAATTCATAATCTAATTTAAAATCATAAACCTCTTTTTCTAAGAATAAGAAATCTGGATTGGGATTTTTCTCTAATTCAGCCTTCGCGATTTCATAAAACGTATACGCAAGAACATATTTATTTACGCAACGGAAATAATGAATTATTTTAAATAAGTTTTCCAAACGTCCAGGGTAAAATTGGTAAGCATCCATCCATGCACAAATAGCATTTGCCATATCACCCATACGTTCATAGCATTTACCAATAGAATAATAAGAATGCCATACTTCTTCGAACCATCCACCAATATTAATACGTTCTTTGTATCTTTCAATAGCATTTTCATTTTGACCTGCATCGCGATAACTATTTGCCAAATAAAACGTATATCTATCATTCTTTGGGTTTTCTTCTAATCCCTTCAATAATAATCGAACATCTCTTTCAAACTTATCGGCTTTAGCTCCACCATCTCCTATATCATCAATAAACAATGTATCTTTTTCGATTTGTTCATATACAGTTCCATTGGTAGTCTTTACAAATTCATGAGTTACCCCCCAATAACTGTATTCTGGATTATTTTTAAGAATACGCACATTTTTATAAAAGAATAAATCTGATCCTTGATATAAATAATATGCATCTTTGGTAAGAGAATTTTTGAAATCCTGGACAGATAAATTAGGGGGAATGCGTAATGTCATGTCTGCATCCATTAATAGAATATAATCAGCATCGGGCATATCATTACATGCTTTCAAAGCAAACGTTCGGTTATAACCGAAATCTTGAAAGGGTTCGGTTACGATTTTACCAGGTATGTTGTTCTTTTCAAAGAAGCTTGTAATTAACTCCACAGTATTATCTGTACTTCCTGTATCACAAATACAGTAACTATCAATTATAGAAACAACGGAATTGAAAAGACGTTCTATAATTCTGCTTTCGTTCTTAACAATCATATTTAGACATAATTTTACCATAGTTCTTTTTTAAAACTATAGGTAGTAGTAATTTAATAGTTTTATATATTATTTTATTCAAAGTATTTTTTCGATAGATATTATAGTTATGTCATTTACTAGATTTCACGATGATCCTTCACGTATAAGAAAACAGATGCAAATAAGTAGTTATTCTGAACGCTACTTTTTAGATACGCCCGGTCAAGGTTTAGATTTGCCATTTATGGAAGATCCTAATATTCGTATGCAAAGTTGGGGAGCTAACTTAGGTGATAACACAATAAATTTAGAAAGCGATTTACGTGGCCTAACACGTAAATTAAATCGCGATTATGTAGATGTGAATGATTATAAACAAAATTCTGTTCATAGCTCACCTACAACATATAGAACTGAACAGCCCTTTGTTGAAGAAAGCAGAGCAACACATCCTGCTTGGACATATAAAGATTTAGAACAACCAAGATGGGAATCTCCTTTTTTAAATCCATTGAATGGTTTAGAAAAAGGTTTCCACGAAAATATCCAAACCCGCATTTTAGAGAAAGACATTTTTGTCCCTACTATTCCTAGTATTGAAGGAATTCATGATAATCAATATTATTTAACTGGCAAATCTATTTGTACTGTTGGTGATGAAATTGGATGCCCTGGAACATTATACAAAAACACAATACGATAAATCTAATAATTAATATATAAGAATATATTAATTATAATATATACGAAATGGAAATAGCTATTCCCGGTGTTGCCTTAGGATTATTATATATTGTTTCAAATCAAAAATCAAAAAAAGAGAACTTTAGAGATCGTAGTTTATTACCAAACACGGATATTCCAAATCGTAATTATCCTGACGAATTACCTGTAGTATCTCCAGACACAGATCAAACATCCCAATTATCAACAACAAACCGTTATGATAACGGAGGTGGAGTTTACACAGACAAATACTTTAATCCTAATATGAATAAACAAACTGACGAAAACAAACCTATGGGACAAGAGTTTTATTCTTTAACAGGTGATAAAGTAAATGCTAGCTATTTTGAGCACAATAATATGGTTCCTTTTTTTGGAAGCAATTTAAGAACACGTATTTCTGATGAAAACTCACATGAAGGAATATTAGATAGTTATACTGGGTCCGGTTCTCATATTATTACCAAAAAAGAACAGGCTCCTTTATTTTCTCCTAGCGGAAATCAAGAATGGGCACATGGCGCGCCCAATATGAGTGAATTCTATCAATCACGTGTAAACCCTAGTTTACGTATGGCAAATGTAAAACCATTTGAAGAACAACAAGTTGCTCCAGGTTTAGGTTTAGGATATACTACTGAAGGTTCTGGTGGGTTTAATTCAGGTATGATGATGCGTGATAAATGGCTAGATAAGACAGCTGATCAATTACGTGTGGATAATAAACCTAAAGCCACAGGGTTGGGTTTATATGGACACGAAGGTCCAGCAAATAGTTATATTAAAAACAATGCTTCTTATGAGCAAATGGGAGTAATGGAGAAACATTTACCAGATCAAAGCTTTGCTTTGGATACTCGTGACATTAACAATCCTAACTCAAGAGATATTGGTCGTCTTTTTACAACGGGTGGTGTTGAAAAAGGACAATCTATGCGTGCCATTCCGATTGACCGCTATGTAACTCGTCCAGAAACCGCAGTATCTTATGCTGGTGGTGCTGGATATCAAAATGAAGCAGGTTATGTTCCTGGAGAATACATGCCTACTCATAATCAACAACTAGGTGCTCTTCCTTTTGCTGGAGCTAATGCGAATGGTCGCCAATATGCTACTGACGCTGATTATGAAATTAAGGGAAAAAAAGCTTATCCAAATAATCGTACAGTTAATAAACAAGATAGTTACTTTGGAATGGTAAGTGGTAGTTTAGGAGCTGCTGTCGCACCGTTATTAGATATATTACGTCCCAGTCGTAAAGAAAACGTATTAGGAACATTACGTCCTTACCAAAACCCTAGTACAACAGTACCCAATTCCTATATTTTTAATCCAGCTGATCGCCCTGCGCCTACTATCCGCGAAACTACCGAGAGATCATTGAATCACTTGAATGTAAGCAATACTCATACAGATGGCGCTTATCACGTAACAGGTCATATTCCTACTTACACTAACCGCACCGATACTGATGATTTCTATTATGCAGGAGGTGCAGGGGCTGGTGAAGGAATACGTCAACCTACTTCCTACGTATCCGCATATAACCAACGTAATAATGATATTAAATCAAGCACTATTGATGGGTATATGGTTCAAGGAAATATGTCATTGATGAATGGCGACATCAATATGCGCCAAGTTTCTAGAGATAATGTTTTGAAAAATGAACGTGGTGTTATTGGCACAATGCCTTATCAATCACCTGATATAATGAATATGGGAAAAACTGCTGGATCATCAAATAATTTGTATTCCAATATTCAAATGGATAGAAATACTCCTGATATTACAAGTATGTTAAAGGCAAATCCTTATGTTGTAGATTATAAAACTGCATTATAAATTATGTTTATTAGAAAAAGATAATTTTCTAATAAAAATTGTAAAATTATGTTAGATTTACTATCGTTTATTAGACGCATAATCTTTACTGGGTGCAGGTATACTATTAACAATAGATTGTGGTATTGGTGGTGGTGGAACAGGCATACCAGTTTTCGATGCAATAGGTTTTGGATAAATGAATGTAATCTTAATAATATTTATATAAGATTTTAATAGATTCTTAGGATCTGTAGGGATATCTACTTTTATATTAAATGATTTATCATTATTTATATCACTACCATTCATAGACACTGTTCCTATTTTATTATTATTTGTATCATAAATAGTTCCCATTCCGGTTATAATTAAATTTTGATTATTATCTAATACGTTTAAATTATACAAGGAAACTTTTTTGGACGGGTCTGTTGCCTGTTCTAATTCATTTTGGGCTTTTAGATCAGCTATACTGTTTAATTTATACGCAGTTTGATTAAATGATATATCTAATGAAAAACGATTTGGTATTACATCTCCTATATTTATATTTCGCGAAGTGCCTGTAGATTTAGGTTTTATTGCTATATTTCTATCGAGTATATTTCCAGTTGAATCTGTGTTATATGTTGTTTTTATATTCACGATTTCATTCATATCAAAATCTACCGACTTATTTGTTTTTCCAGAGCTTGTTAAAATATTAAAAGACCCAGTTGGAAAAGGCACTATTCTACCTAGTTTACCATTTAATTTCACATTGAGAGCCACTGAAAAATCATCCGCATTATAGTTATTCGCCCCTTCAACGTATCTATTTTTATAAAATAATGTAACTAATGAGATACATAATACAAGGATTAACCCGACTATAACAATTGTATTGATTCTTAGTTTTTTTACCATCTATAATATTCGGATATAATAATTGAACTAAATAAACAAAATAAAATATCACATATTTATAAAGGAATGATTATTAAAACAGAGAAAAAAGATGGTGTTACAATTTATACTGTTGAAAAAGATTACGATGATAATGTGTTAGCTAAAAAAATGGATAAATTCTTGAAACCTGATGATATTAAAGATATCATTAAATCAGATACAGATGTTTATACCGCAGATGGTCGTCTTTTACTTAGATTTAGAAAGAATAAATTAAACAAAGAACACCAAGATGCGTTTTATGAAAATATAATTAAATTTGCAAAGAATGTGTCTGGTCTTCGTGGTAGTGCTTCTGGTAGTAAAAAGAAAACTTTAGGACATGTGAAACAAGTAATGTCGAATATATTTGGTTATTTTGATCGCTGGACACCTAGTCAAAAACTCATCTTTAAGAAATTAGGGAAAAAGCCAGCGATTAACGTACGTGAATGTCGTTTCAATATGGATCATCCTGAACAATATAAACAGACCATACCGTTAATCGAGGATATTGACCGCTGGTACGCTAAATTAACACCTGAACAATACAAAAATCAAAAGAGAAAGGCGAATCAAACTCACTGTACTGTAGGAGATACAGCATTTACTACAATAACTACGAATGTGAATTTCCAAACCGGACTCCATACGGATAAAGGAGATGATGATGAAGGGTTTGGAAACCTGGCTGTCATAGAACGAGGTGATTATACTGGAGCAGAAACATGCTTCCCTCAATATGGAATTGGTGTAGATGTTCGTAGTGGAGATATCTTATTTATGGATGTACACCAACCTCACGCCAATTTACCTATGCATAAAAAATCAGCAGAAACTATACGCTTATCTATTGTTTGCTATTTACGTAAGAATGTATGGTTAAACAGTAAAAATAAGACTAGAAAATTCGTGGAACAACATAATAAAACCATGAAAGCAATTCGTGAAAAAAATAAACAATAAAAATAATATTTATCTACGAATATTATTTTTATAGCTTCTGAATAATATATCCCTGATCTGTAATTAGCATAGAATCAATCTTTGATGAATCAATAGTATACGTAATTGGATAAGGTCGTTGGATATTTTCATCATCATAAATTGCAACTTGCATCGACGTAATAATGCAACTAGCATCTTTCACTATATTTTGAATAAAACAGTTTAATAAATTATTATGAATATAACACATTATCTTTGAACCTTT
>Ga0114960_10000963_pt1 | contig 23758 bp, 11 predicted proteins | sample C_130625_MF_Meta_FD_92637 | JGI IMG/M metagenome (GOLD analysis project Ga0114960, IMG submission 92637) | Freshwater microbial communities from Lake Croche, Canada to study carbon cycling - C_130625_MF_MetaG | ecosystem: Environmental > Aquatic > Freshwater > Lake | place: Lake Croche, Canada... | reverse complement strand
GGCCTACGAAACGGAGTATGGCCATCTGCCCCCCTCCTCCGGTTCCCCCGCAATGATCGATGCCGCCCTGGTTGCGATCCTCTGCGGTAGTACCGACCCGGTGAACAACCCTCGCGGGGTAAGTTTTCTCGATGCCTCCGCATGGAAGCCGGGCAAGGGGGGCACGAATATAGGAGTCGGTTACTGCGACCCTTTCAGTATTTCCAGCGTTTACCATGTCGACATGGACACAAACTATTCAAGCATGCCCAGATCCGTGAATCTCGGCAGTTTCGGCAGCACGAACCTGAACAACCATGTCGCCGTCTGGACAGTCTTTACAAACGGAACCCAACTGAATCTGATCGATTCTTGGGACTAAAAAATTTTAAGCGGGTGTGGTTCAATGGTAGAATGTGGGCTTCCCAAGCCTGAGACGAGGGTTCGATTCCCTTCACCCGCTCCACTTTGATAATGGGCGCCTTGGGCTGGCAATAGCTCGGAAAAAAGGAGCAAATCGCTTGTTGTAGATTTTCGTGCCTAGAAGAAGCCCGCAGGAAAGATTGGAAGAGGGAAATCTATGTTACGAAATCGTTACAAGAGAGCTTTTGACCTAAGAGTTAAAAAAGTAGATGAATAGCGGGTAACAAATCCAAAACACATTCCTAATCATTCGTAGAGCCTCATAAAATCAAGCTTCTGCAAGAATCAGCGCAAAAAATCCAAAAAAAATTCCCAATGAAACAAACAATCAAACTCGCCGCAGGAGTAATGGCAATCTGGCTTGCAACGGTTCAGTCTCAAGCCGCCATCATCACGGACCCGTCTTTGATAGCCAATGGCGATTTGCTTCTCGGATTCGATGTCGCAACAACTGGTATCGGCAATCAGCGGAACCTTCTCATTGATCTTGGGCCGTATGAAAGCCTCGGATCGCTAGGCACGGTCAATTTGTCTGCAGATCTTACTACGGTCTATGGTAGCTCCTACGCAAGTTATGGCATCAAGTATGGAGTAATTGGAGTAACGGATGCTAATACGGTCTACTTGACAACACCTACGCTATCTTATCTTTACGCAAAGCTAAATAAAAACTCGGCACAAGTCATGCAGGGGAACTACCTGCAGCCCCTGGATCCGGGGGCGGTCTCGGTGGGCACCTTAGGTTACGATCTCGCCAACGCTTTCCAGACGACAACACACGGAGGATACATTACCAGCACGGATCCGAACTCTTGGAGCTCTCAGAATCCGACCACAGCTCCATTCGGCAACTATTCAGGGAAAACAATTGAGACAACGTTAGGATCATCACTGAACTACCTTGATATCATGCCAGTATCCACGTCAATCGTGAGTGCGTCTCAGGCAGGCTACTTCAACATCACCACTTCAGGGGACCTAACCTACACGGCAGTGCCCGAGCCTACCACTTATGGACTCATCACGCTAGGCGTAATCGTGTTATTCGTCGCATTCAAGCGTAAGAAACAAGAAGCATAGAATCGAATACTAATTAATTTTATAACAAGAATTTCGGTCAGAAAAACAACACTAAAACCAAAATCAATGAAAAATAAAGCAATTAAATCTATTGCGCTTCTATCGCTCCTAGCGATCCAAGGCGTTCACGCTCAGTCGCTCACCCCCGTCACTGATGCCGCATCCTTCCAAAATGGGGACCTGCTGCTTGGCGTCAACTCGACGACCCCCGGTGGTAAAGACCTACTTATAAATCTTGGCCAGTTCAGTGATCTAGTCAGCGGGGGTTCTCTCAGCATCTCTGCCGATTTAGCAACGGCAGGATTAACGGCAAACCTTTACTATGGGGTTTTTGCCGTTACTGACGGAAAAATTGTCTACGCTACAACACCAACATTAGGAAAAGTCTACACCAGTTTAACTTCCTCACAAGCAGGTATTGCTCAAGGTAATTATCTCCAACCCCTAGACGTTGCTGCGGCCAATGTCGGAACACTCGGATACGATAGGGCCAATGCCTACCAAACAACAGCAAGCGGTGGATACATACTATCAGCTGATGTCAATTCTTGGACAACGCAGAATCCAAACGTCAACATAGCTCCTGGGTTTGGTTACAACCAGTACGCAATCGAGAGTGCGATTGATTCAATCGCGTACTTGAACAAAGCGGTTCTAGGCGGTACGGGAAATGCTCAGGTTGGACAATTTAATCTTACAAGTGGTGGAGTCCTGAGCTACACAGCAGTGCCGGAACCCAGCACATATGCTCTCCTGGGCATCGGGGGACTTTTACTCGTGATCGCCTACCGCAGAAAGACAGCCTAATTCAGAAAATAAAGACCAACAAAAAAACATAATAAAATGAAAAAAACACTAATAGTTGCTGCATTAGCAGCTCTCTCAATTGGTGCAGCTTCTGCTGACACTAACTACATCACGGGCTCGACAGCCTTCCGCAAAGCAGCAAATTCTCAGATAGCCGCATGGGTTGAATCTCAAGGAACAACAAATGGTGGCTGCGGATTGGTCTGGAGTGATACAGCAGGTGCAAGCCCTGTCGGTGCAACAGATATCGCCTGGTCCTGGACCAATGGCAGCGGAACAAATTACATCGTGGCTCACTGGAGTGGATCTGAGGGTGGTATCCAGAACACCGCCGCCCCAAGAGGCACGAAAACATATGGATATTTAAATGTGGCAACGCCAGGACTACTCAGTAATCCTGTAGCTTTTGCAACGGGATTGGGTGCAGGAACGACCAATTCAACAAACATGCTGCAAACCAATGGAAACATTGTTTTCAGCGATACGACGCAGTCCTCATCAATATTCAAGAATACCTACGCTGGAACAACTTACACGTCCCTCACAGGTTGTGGAACATCCACAGTTTCCCCGCAAGTGGGAGTTGTTACATTCGCATGGATCGTTAACTCTAGTGCCAATGCGAATATCCTCAACATGACAGTTGAGAATGCACGCAACTTGCTGAATTTGGGAACCATGCCCGTTGCCTTGCTCACTGGGAGCAACAGCGACACCAACTCGTTTGTCTGGCTTGTCGGCCGTGATATCGACTCTGGAACACGCATTACTACCCTCGGCGAAACCGGCTATGGTACCTCTAAAGCTGTAAAGCAATACTATGTGGGATCCTACAATGGTGGGACGACGAATGCAGTATATCTGACGCCACAAACAACAATTAATGGTGTCACAGAAGTTAAGGGTAATGGAGGTTACGCTAGTGGTTCCGGAAGCTCTCCATCTGGACTTGTTTACCAGGTTAAAAACTACGGAATTCTTGCATCGGGCACGAGTCTCACAGTTGACACTAACAGCACTGCTAACGCCACAACTGGACCAAACTACCTGCTTGGTTATGCCGGTACTGGTGATGCAGGGAAGTCAAACGCTGCTCCTCTCAGACTACTCCAGTATGCTGGCACGACGTACAGTGATGCTGCCGTCATTAATGGTCAATATGGATTCTGGGGTTATGAGGATTTGTACTATAATGCGTCCACAACAGTTGCAAATACAGTGACCGTCGGTAACGGTATCGCCGCAGCTATTCTAGGCACTCCGACCGGTACAAGCTCAACCGGACTCTATAACGCAGGAGTACAGCTCTCGACCATGAACGTAAGTCGTGGATCTGACTTCGCAGTCATCGTACAGAATTACTAGTCATAGTATTTAACGAGACTCTTACAAAGATCGGGCTGGTGAGTTATTACTCACCAGCCTTTTTCTTTCTTAAGGGGGGCAATTATGATAGGTAATTCATGGATCACATGAATCATGACCTGAGTCCACGAGGGCTTAAATCAAGACACCCAATTTTCTACTGAGGAATGAACAATAAACTAACATCGAAGCATCTCCTTATTATTCTCACGATGATTCTCTCAGGAGGGATCTTCTGGAATTTACGTCAGACCTGGGTGATGCTTGCCAAGCAGGAAAATGCCACTCAATCGAGAGAGTCGGGTATAGGCACCAATTTCTTGAAGCCGAAAGGGGAGGATAGGAGACAACCATTAAATAGTTTCCTGAATCAGCTTCATGATTCAAAGGAGTTTGTCTTGTCTGATGCGATCAATAGTACCCCCAACCAAGGGGTACTTATTGAGCAGAAAACAATAGTTCTCCAGTCAGCTAATCAGGCAGTCGCTAGGAAACCTTCATTATCACACGAGCAAGCTGCCTATCAAGAAAAAGGAGGGGTAGTCAGGCATGATCCGCATCCCTTGGTATTAAACATGCAATCAGTTTCACAACCTTCGCAGACAGCAGATGCCACACTGCTCCAACAACCCACGCCAGCAATTCCTGTGGCCTATTCCCTGCAATCGGCCTTGAACGATCCGACGGCATCAGGGCAAGCCACTGAGATTATGCAAAATCCTGAATCGCAAGATCAACTTCATGAGATTGCCAGCGACTTCGTCCAACGGGTTAACTTATCAAATGATTCTCCTTATTCGGCTAATTACGCTCAACATTACAATCAGAGTGTAGATCTGGCTGACCAGCAGTTCTATGCCATTTATGGTCATGAGGCCTATATTTCTATGGATGCAGTTCGGGCCACCGCGGAAGGGCACTGAGGATTATAGCGATTAATTCTTCTTTGCTGCTGGCAGCTTCCTTCGAAGCTCTTCAGACTCCAACACTGCTTGTTGGATCTGACTCTGTGTGAGTCCATTTGCACATTCGGAAAGCGCCATATTTGCACGCGCGTAAGGCCCTCCCTTCGCAAGGGAGAGATAGATGTAAGCATGGTAAGGATCGCCCGATGCTAAAAGTATATCTCCGTACTCCCCTGCTGCGCTCATCTCCCCGAGATCAATTCCTTTTTTAAACCATTCAAGAGCCTTTTCGCGGTCAGCTGGAACATGCTGTCCAAGATAATAGAAGTGCCCCATGCATGCACTAGCCCATGGGCTCCCCATTTCAGCGGCTTTCTTTATAAGCGGAAAGGCAGCATCTGGATCTTTTTTTACACCATCATCACCGTAGAGATAATCCTGACCCAACTTGGCTTGAGCCGTAGGGTTACCCATCGCCGCTGATTTTTTCAGCCATTGAATTCCCTCATCGGTATTTGCACTGACACCTCTTCCCTGACAGAGCAAAAGCCCACAAAGATAGGAGGCTCGAGGATCGCCCTTCTCAGCTGCCATTCTAACCCATCGGTAACCTTCAGCTTCATTTTTTGGGATGCCCTGTCCCTCTAAGAACATGATACCCAGATTGTTCATCGCCTTGAGATTTCCTTGGTCTGCTGATTTGCGATACCACTCGCCCGCCATCTCATAGGACTGAGCGACCCCTTCGCCGCGGTAGTAGGCGCGACCAAGCAGGAACTGATCCTCTGCGTTACGGCCGGCGTTGGGGATGGCTGTGGGAGAATGTTGACTAGCAACTTCTGCTCCGAAAACCCGAAGGGGTGTCGCTGAAGCGAGAACGAATAGAAGGGGAATTAAAGCGCGAGAATAGAGAGACATGTCTCGATAATAGCATGCAGTAAATAAAGTCCAATATCCCGAGTGAGATTGGATCGTTACAATTCCGAAACATTCTCTTGGCCTCATCACAAAGATATGAAAGTTTATGTCAGGATTGTAACGCGCGGGAAGAGTAAAGATGATCTATAGTTCATTATGAGTATGCTTCGTCTCTTCTCTATCTCAGAACATCCTTACCTGCTCCTAAGAGCTAGGGTAGGTGAGCCATTTGGTGAATGGCCTGAGCGGATGCAATCTTGGTCCTTTAAAAGAGGGCCTAAATCCTCACAAGCATGAGAGAGCAAGAATTTCACCTCAATGGTCAGAGACTCTCGCCTTGGCTCGTCAGACCGCTGGCTTCCCTCCTCACGTTTTTCCTTTTTTTCTCAGGAAGCCCGGCTCTTTTTGCTCTGCAATTCTCGGCTGCGGGGCGTTCTGGTGATGGGCAGGCAGGTGGAGGGCAGGGATCTGCTCCAAGTCTTCAAGGTGCAGGAGCAGCCTCGGCGGCCCTTACAGCAGCTCTTACCCAGAAATCTCTCCAGAAATCACAATCGGTGATCACCGCACTCACAACCGCCCAGAAGCAGGCGGCAATTGCAGCCAAGGCTAATCCCAACAACGGACAGGTTAACGGCAAGTCAGTGATTAACGGACTTCAGCTTAGCAAGCCCGCTGCTGGTAATGGACAGGTTGCCGGGCTTGTTCCCTACTACACGGCTCAAAACCCAGCGCCCAGTGGATCTCAGGTCCCGACGGGAGCAGTTCCGATTCCCGGAACATGGAGCGGAGTTGCAGGTCTGTCTCAGACGATCTCGGGTTCCTCCAGTGCGCCTTCTTCCTCCTCGTTAACGATTACTCAGAATCAGCAATCCGCCTACCTTTACTGGTCCAGCTTCAACGTTGGGGCCCAGACGACGCTAAACTTCCGCCAATCAGGTAATTTGGGCACGCCCGGCACCTGGATCGCCTTTAATAAGGTCATGGGCTCCTCGGATCCCTCACACATTTTCGGTCAGATTAATTCCCCCGGGCAGGTCTACATACTCAACCAGAATGGAGTTCTTTTCCATGCTGGCTCCGAGGTGAATGTCCAGTCTCTCGTCGCCGCCGCCTTGCCCATCAATGCAAAACTAGCTGGAGATGCCCTTGATCGAGTCACTGCCAGTGGCTTGGTCAACTTTCCAAACTCTGTTCCGCAGTATCTATTCACCGCCTTGGATAAAGGGAGTTATGATCCCAACAATGCTGGGAATGTAATGGTGGGGGCTTCTTTAGGTAACGTGGTCTTGGAGCCAGGGGCGACAATCAATGCTACAGTGAATGCCGAGCACTCCGGTGGACTCGTCGCCCTGATCGGGCCTTCTGTTCAGAATGGGGGGGAGATTAATACGCCCAATGGCCAGACGATCCTTGCCGCCGGTCTCCAAGTCGCTCTAACCCCGCACCCTTCCTCGGATCCGAGTCTGAGAGGTCTCGATGTTTCAGTCGGACAAATAACGGGAAATAATACTTCTGGTGCACCGATTTCCGTTCAATCCGTAAAGGATGGAAGCGATATGACCTCCTTCGCTGGAGTAGCTGAGAATACGTCCCATGGCCTCATCACAGCCAATGAGGGGGATGTTACAATCGCTGGATCAACAGTGAACCAGCAGGGGGGCATTGCAAGTACCACTTCGGTTGCTTTTAATGGACGCGTTGATTTGCTGGCAAACTACGGAACCAAAATCAACTTAGGATATAAAGCGGATGGATCGGGTGGACCTACGTTTTATAATACGGCTACAGGCTCGGTCGATATTGGATCAGCAAGCGCAATGCAGATCCTGCCCGAGTGGGGAAGTAGTGCCATGATCACAGGAACTTCTTTGGCGCTAAATTCACTCGTCTCGATTCTAGGCAGTCAAGTCGATATGGCCTCCGGTTCCATCTTATTGGCTCCGGGAGCAAGATCTACTCCGGGGGCGATTGCCGAGGATGGGAAGCCCCTTGGTTCAACATCGTCTGCAAGTAGCGGTGGCGTCACGATCCAAGCTGGATCTTGGTACCGTAATGGTACCATTAATGATCTCCAGTTCACAGCTGGTGGGATTACGCTCGGATCTGGAGCAATCATTGATCTCTCTGGCTCCACGGATGTGCAGGTAAACAGCGCCCAAAATTATATCACCTTACAATTAAGAGCAGCAGAACTTGCTAATAGCCCATTACAACAGTTGAGTGCTATCCGGGGGCAGAATATCATGGTCGATTCAAGAGTCACCGGACAATACACACTTGATGGGACAACCTATTATTGGGCGGGGACCCCCTTGGGAGATACCTCCGGTTATTTGGGACTTATTCAACGCACTATCGGTCAACTAACGCTCGATGGAGGAACCCTTTCCTTGCAGGCAGGAGATACTGTCTCCTTGCAACCCGGGTCCCTTGTGAATGTTTCCGGAGGATGGATGCGTTACTCCGGAGGAAACTTCGCGACGACCAAACTCATTACCTCGACAGGTCAAATCGTCGATATCTCAAAGGCTACTCCAGATCAAATTTACACGGGAGTTGTTCAGCATACTCCTATGGCCTACGAGGCCCCTTACCTGAGCGGTGGTAACGGAGGTTCTGTGAGAGTTCAGTCTCCTTCCATCATGCTGAATGGCGACTTAAACGGCAACACGGTTGCTGGGCTGAGGCAATCGACACATTCCTCCATCTCCCAAGCTCCCCCGTTACCATCGGTCCTAAGCCTTTCATTCTTGGGTCAGCGCTGGGATCCTAATGCCGGAACACTTATAAATATCTCACCCAGCGCTCCATCTGTCACTTTTGCAGCCAACCGCACCTCGACCTCCGAGAATATTTACATCTCTCCCGAGCTTGTCCAAGCCGATGGATTCGGGAACCTGACAATTCATAACCATGATGGGACAATATCCCTTCCCTCCGGCACCCTGCTTAATGCCGGAATCAACGGATCAGTCTCATTGGAAGCCGCCAATGTGGATATTGAGGGAAGCATTGTTGCAGCTGGAGGATTGGTCTCCCTGAAGGCTGATCTGGCCCCTTTTAGCGTCATTAATTCCGCTTCTCTGATTGCGTCTTCCGAACAACCCCTCCTCGATGTCGTTCAGTTTGAAGGTCATGCTGCGGCACAGTACGGGCCCGTGGTTGGGGGAGTGACGCAGATTGTCAATGCCGATGGATCGATTCGTTCAGTGAGCGCTGTGTTACCTCATGAAAATGCTGGCATTGTTACCATTGGAAATTCATCCGTTATCAGCGTAGCCGGCACACTTGTGAGGGATTCATCAAGTCTCCCCCAAGAGTATCAACCGATCTCATTAAATGGAGGATCTCTTTCCATTACTGGTTACCAAGTGAATGCTAAGAGCGGGAGTCAATTAGATGTCTCGGGCGGGGCTATTGTTCCGTTGGCCGGTTCTAGTACGTATGGGAATGCGGGATCGGTTTCGATCGTTTCCGGAAAAGACATGTGGGACGCCTCGATGCACAATGGTTCATTGGCTTTCAATGGAACCCTTGCAGGGTTTTCAGGGCTGAATAAAACTCCTGGCTCACTCTCCATCACGGCTCCGGCAATTCAGATTGGGGGAACGACTCAGGATCAACGAGTCCTTCTGCTGAAGCCCTCATTTTTTAACCAAGGCGGTTTCGGAAGTTTCAGTCTGACAGGAGTCGGACTCAAGCCTGATGGCGTCTTCGATGGTTTAGAAAACCCAAGCAGTGATGTCACTCCCTATGTTCCTGGTATTTTGATTGTAGCCGGCACAACAATCCACCCCATGGTTTCCTCCTTGATTGTGAGCGGAACTCCTTCGCAGGGCATAACGGTTTCAGATGGGTTGCTGCCAAATCCATTACGTCCAACGGAAACAATCTCATTGAACGCAATTGGACTCAACGATTCCTCCATTCCCACGAAACCGAATTTATTGATCAGGGGAGATCTTGTGATGGAGAAAAACGCTAGCATCAATTTGGATCCACAGCTTGGGTTAAAAAATGGCACGATCTTATCAAACGTCGGCTCGTTAAAATTGAGCGGCAATACAGTATCTGTTCTGGGATCCATCACGGTTCCTGGAGGTAGTATTTCTTTATCTGGAGGAAAATCATTTCGACAGAATTCTTCAGAATTCGGACCAGAGGTAACAGTTGATGTTGCTTCCAGTGCTCGTCTCTCCACAGCAGGTCAGGCGCTCTTCCTGCCAGACACCTTGAATGTGGGGAAAAAGTCCGGATCTGTCCTTTCCGGAGGCGCGATCTCGATCAGTGGCAATATTCTGGCGGAATCGGGAGCCACACTCAATGCGTCGGGCTCTCGTGGAGTCTATGATTTTTTACCCTCTCAACTCGGTCTAGCTATTAGCCATGAAACACCATCCATGGTTGCCTATCAGGTCGATTCGGCTGGTGGCTCAATCAATCTCAATGGAGGCCAGATGCTCTACTCTGATGCAAAACTCGCTGCTCATCGTGGAGGTGCTACCGCACAGGGGGGTAGTCTCAATATTTCTTCAGGAAATTTTTATAATACGACGCTCGATGCGGTGAATTCCTTTAAGGATATCAATTTAACGATCACGCAGGACGGCCAGGTTGCTCCTGCGGCATTCCAAGATTCTGGAGTTTCGGCAATTGGTCAGCAACTGTTTCCGACATCCGCTTTGAATTCAGCAAATGGAGGGCATCTCGCTGTCGATTCATTTTCGGGAGGGGGATTTGATGGTATAACTCTTGGGGGGAACGTTCTTTTCAACGGTGCCCAGTCAGGAGGCATTGTTTCTATAACAGTCCCAGGCAGCATCCGTGTCGCCACGGCAGGATTTTTAGGAGCAAGCGGCAATACTTTCGTTAACCTTAAAGCTTCTTTGGTCTCGCTGGGCATGGCATTCCATTCGCCATTATCCCCTGGTTCATCCGAATTATTAGCAGCTTTGGGAACGAGCACCTATGCCGCTCCGACATGGGGGCAGGGATCATTAAATGTCGATGCTAAGGTGATTGACATCGGCAACCTTTCCTTGCAGGGAATCGGGCATGCTAAATTCAATGCGCCGAACGGAGTCATCAGAGGGGATGGTACATTTGATTTGGCAGGAAGCCTCACCATCAACTCCGCGATGGTCTATCCATTATCAGAAACAGCATTCAATCTGATTGCTTACAATTATTCGGGCTCCACGGCGGTGAGTTCCAGCGGAACCCCAGGCAGTATTCTGATTAATCAATCGGGTTCTATGCAACTTCCTCTCTCAGCTGGAGGTGCTATTTCACTTTATGCGGAGAATATTGTGCAAGGTGGAACAGTTATCGCCCCTATCGGGAGCGTGAATCTTGGATGGGAGCAGGCCGGTGCCTCTCCGGTGGATCCTATTACCGGTGCTGGGACTGGAGATGCTACAGCAATAATTCGAACGGTTCCTGTGACGGAAACCTTAGGGCTTCTCTCTGGAAGCTTAACATCCATATCTGGTGTGGACCCTGTTACCGGCAAGGGACTTATCGTCCCTTATGGTACATCAACCGGTGGGTCAAAATGGGTTGATCTTTCAGGAACCGATATCACGACGATCGGACTTCCTTCGAAGTCCATACAACTTGGAGCGAATAACATCGCCTCTGCAACGGGATCCAAAATAGATCTTAGCGGTGGCGGTTCTGCGATAGCCAGCCACTGGGTCGCCGGAAATGGTGGAACCATCAATATTGTGGGAGATCCCAAGGGGGGATGGAGTCCCGCTGTTGCTTATAGTATTGGGGACCTTGTGACCACTACCGATGGAAGTGGCAAGTTTCTCTATTGGACAGCACGTCAGGCGAACTATGGAACAAAACCTTCCGTTAGCCTCTCGTGGTCCCAAGTTCAACCCAGCTACGCAGTGGTGCCTGGATATCAGCCAGCCTATGCCCCCTCTGGATATTCTGATGGATTGATCAGCCTAGGATCACAAATTCAAATCAAGGGCGGGGTGGGATTAGCTGCAGGAACGTACACCTTGCTCCCAGCAAGTTATGCCAGTCAACCGGGCGCCTATCTGATCAGCCCCTCCGCATTGAATCTAGGAGCAGGCTCCTATGCCTCTCCTGATGGGTCTGTCATCACCTCCGGGACAATCTTCAATGGGCTCGACTTCCCGCTTTCGGTCCCATTGACGGTGGGTTCGTTTCAGATTCTTTCTCCCCAACAGATCGCCCGCCGTGCCCAATATCAAAACCTTAACTCCGACACGTTTTTTCAATCTTCAGCCGGAGGTTCTAGAACGGCCGATGCGGGAAATCTCGTCTATCAAGCGAATGCCTCCATGGCGCTTAATGCCTCAGTGCTAGGGCTTGGAGCTGGAGGGGGAAAGAGTGCCCGCATTGACATCAGCGCACCTTTGCAATTTTCAATTTCTCCGGATGGAACGGGAGGTGTCCCCGGCGTTGTGGATCTAAGTTCCTCCATGATTGATCTGTGGAGTTTCGGAAGTCTCCTGATCGGAGGGATTCGAGGACCCGTGGCAAATGGACTCACGCCAATCACGGTCACGGCAAGTGATGTGAACCTCGCCCCCGGAGCTTTGCTCTCGGGAAGTGATGTGATTCTGGCAGCGAATAATTCCGTTACTGTTGGTGCGGGTTCCTCCATTGTCGCTTATGGAGGATCGCAAGTGCCGGATGAAAGCCTCTCTGTTTCTGGGAATGGAGAGATATTGCGGGTGAGTAGTGACAAGAATGCCACTAGCAGTAGGAATATTGGCGCAGATAGCACGTCTGTCTCTGGACTCTCCATTCAAGCAGGAGCGAACCTTTCAGGAGCATCGATTACTATTGATTCTAGTGGTGCGGCTACGATTGATCCGAGCGTTATTGTTAGTGGACAGACAATCAATGTCACAGCTTCCAAAGTGGCGTTAAATTTTGATGGTACGCAGGAACCTGGATCCGTGCTGAATATCAATGGCAGATCACTGAAAGGCCTCTCAGCTGCTCAGAGTCTAAACATTTCGAGCTATTCCAGCATCGATTTTCATGGAAGTGGAACGCTAGGATCCGCTGCATTGACATCTCTTGGACTCCATGCCGGCGAGATTCTTGGGGATAATGGTGGCGCCGACGCGATTCAGGCGAATAATATCTTACTCGACAATGCAAACAACACGGCGGGCTCCGGCAGTTCACTCTCGGCCTCCGGCGGCGCCCTGACAATCTCGGGAAGTTTGCTAACCCTCGGAGCCGGAGCCTTGGAAATTGGGGACTTCCAGACAATCACGATGAGTCTTTCAGGAGGCATCGTGGGGAATGGCAAGGGGAGTCTTGCCGTTGCTGAGAATCTCAACCTCAGCAGCCCTATTTTGACTGGGACGGGATCCTCCTCCACGAGGATCACTGCTGGAGGCAGCCTTGATGCCAGCGCATCGGGAAGCAGCCTTTTGAAACCCGGTCTTGGCGCCTCCCTTGCTCTTCAAGGAAATTCTCTCAATATAGGGATGCCGATTACCCTGCCAAGCGGTTCAGTCTCTTTGGAAGCAACGGGTCCAAACGGTGATCTTACCCTCTCCTCAGTCATCGATGTCGGGGGATCCTCAAAGCAAATCTTCAATGCAACTGTAAACACCTCGGGGGGGGCGATCAGTCTATTTTCGGAAAACGGGAATCTGATTTTGGCCGGTTCCTCGCTCAATGTTGCTGCCTTGGCAAGCGGGGGCTCGGCGGGAAACCTCTCCTTTATGGCTCCTTCCGGGCTTGTTCTCTCGATGCCCTCCGTAATCGCAGGTACTGCTCCGCACGGGAGCGGAGGCAATTTTGTGGCTGACCTCGGGTCATATAATCATGGCAATCTTGATCCTCTTGAAACAATTCTTACGGCTGGAGGCTTTACCCAATCGCAGAATGTGCGAGACAGAACCGACCAGTCTATTTTCGTGACGGATGCCAAAGCAGGTCATTACACGCTCGCTGCCGATCAAGGATCCATCACGATCCTGGGGACCATCAATGCCTCCGACGTTCCGGGTAAAGATTCTCTTGGTAATCCGATTCAGACCGGCGGAAGCATCACCCTCATTGCGGGGCAGAGTGTGGTGATCAGCAGCGGAGCGACTCTCAACGTCAGTGGTCAGAACTATGACAACTCGGGTAAAGGGGGCTCTATCACGCTTGAGGCGGGTAATAATCCCTCAACAGCTGTGAGTGCGGCATCGGCTCCTAGTTTGGCCTTTGCCGAGGGCACATCCGTTGTTGACCTTCAGAGTGGGGCTACACTGAATCTGGCTATTGCCGCCGCGCCAAGAGCCATTGATGCCGCTGGAAATTCCGACCAGTTCAGCGGGAAACTTCACGTGCGTGCACCTCAGACGAGGGATGCCTCGGATGTGCAGGTGAATCCGATTGGAGCGACCATCAGCGGGGCTTCGCTGATCACTGTGGAGGGATTCTACAGACAGGATGCAGCGCAGTCAGACTCCGCCGGAATATCCTCCATCGACAACATGGAGGATGCTGCCCTTATTAACGCTGCCGCCTTCATGAATAATGCGCCGGCCGTAGCTTCCCGACTTCTTTCCCAGAGCGGTGCGTTCAGTGGGATCCTTCAAGTAGCTCCGGGTGAGGAGATCGTGAACTCTCTGGGAAGCCTGATGCTGAACAACGACTGGGATTTATCAGCCGCCAGATTTGGTCCCAACAATGTTCCTGGTTTCCTCGCGCTGCGTGCTGCCGGGAGCATTATCTTCAACGCCAGCTTGAGCGATGGATTCAGCTCACAAACTTTTGATCCTACTACCGGCAACCCAATTCTAGGCTCGGCTTTTAATGCCCCTCTTTTGGCTCAGAACACAGTGCTCCCCGCGAATTTCCAATCATGGGCCTATCAGGTTACTGCGGGTGGCGACTTCTCTGCGGCAAATTCCCAATCAGTTATCAATTCAAGCCAGGGAAGCGTTCTCCTTGGCATCCCGTATCAGAATGGATCACAAGTCCAAGCACCAGTACCAGGAGCGGAAGCACAGACAGCCGATGCTATCGCTGGACCAGGCTACAATTACTATCAGGTGATTAGAACTGGGACGGGAGATATTGCAATCAATGCTTCAGGCAATCTTCAGCTTTGGAACCAGTTTGCGTCGATCTACTCGGTTGGAACGCAGGTAACCGATCCCACGCTTGAGGGAGCTTTCGATACCCCGAGCCCAAGCAATTATGCTCAGAATAGCCCGATCTTAAGCTTGGGAGGAGTGCAACAGGCAGTTCCCTTTGCCACGCAGTTTAATTATGCAGGCGGTAATATTACTGTGAGTGCCAAAGGAAACATTGGGCATTGGTCTCTGGATGCAAGTGCGACTCCGGGGAGTATGATTGCAGATTCCGGCAAGGAACTCCCTTCAAATTGGCTTTATCGTAGAGGATCGGTGGATGCGAATGGGAAATTTTCCATACTAAATCTTTCTCCAGATACACAGGGAGACCCAAAAGTAAGGCAAGTAGCCTCCACTTCTTGGTGGGTGGATTTTAGTAATTTCTTCGACGATTTCGGAGCCCTTGGGGGGGGTAATATCACGCTGAATGCTGGCGGGAATATCAGCAATATTAATGCTGCGATTCCGACGAATTTCCGGATGAGGGGCAGGGATTCTCTTGGTAATCTAATCCAAGCCTCGACAGCCTCAGGCATTGAGCTTGGAGGAGGAAATCTTGCAGTGAGTGCCGGCAACAACATCGATGCTGGTGTCTATTACTTGGAGCGAGGCAACGGCATCTTACAGGCAGGCGGAAGCATCATTACGAATCCCACACGTGATCCTTCGGCCCCCTCACTCACGGCTCCTGTATTTGCTAATGCTCCTCTCAGTTATCTCCCCTCAACACTCTTTTTAGGTAAGGGAAGTTTTAATGTGCTGGCTGGAGGGGATGTTCTCATAGGCCCAGTGGCCAATGTTTTCATGACCCCTCAGGGGATCAATAATGGATTTTGGCTCAGCGATTATTTCAGTACATATGCCCCTACCGATAAGGTTTCGGTCCTTTCATTTGGAGGAAATGTAACCTTCCGTGAGTCAGCAGCCAATCAAGCCAGTCAGGCACCATTGCCATTGCTCCAATCGTGGATCAGTAGTTTTCTGAACCCTAGTGATTCAACGTCAGCCTCTTATTATCAGCCATGGCTTAGAGTAGTGGAGGCGGATATTTCATCCGATTCAATCCCCTCAAGCTCTACGCCTGTGGGATTAGGGCCTCTCCTTTCGTTGATGCCTGCATCGTTGGATGCATTGGCGATATCCGGAGATATCAACCTGCAGGGGAATCTCACTCTAATGCCTTCAGCGATCGGTTCAATATCGTTCATTGCCGATGAAAATATCAATGGCCTTGTGGAGAACGGTATCTACAAACAGAGCGCCACCTCATCGAGGAACATCTATGCTGCTTCGACTGTGAACGTTTCGGATGCGAATCCAAGCCTGTTTCCAGGAATTAACTCGCCTCTTTCAAAAAGGAGTTCTTTGCCTTCAACGCTCGTGAATAATATCCGGGCAAACGGTACCAAGCTCTCCTTCACGACGGATATTTCCACCATGCTTTTTGAGAGCGGTTCCATCAATGGGCAATATGCCACTTTAGCTTCCAAATCTGCCTTGCATGATTCGAGCCTTCTGCATGCTGAAGATCAGATGCCATCCCAGATGTATGCGGGAAATGGCAATATTTCAGGCATCAAGCTTTTCTCCCCGAAAGCAACCCTCGTGGCTGCCGGGCAAGACATAACCGACATTGGCTTCTATTTTCAGAATGATTCCGCTAAAAGTGTCAGTATTGTTTCTGCTGGAAGAAATATTACGGCCTATGATCCTTCCTCTCCGCTGCAAAAAGTAGCTCAGGCTGCTTACAGTGGGAGCCTGCAAAGCGGAGACGTGCAGATCAGTGGACCTGGTACGCTTGAAGTCTTGGCGGGTGGAAATATCGACCTCGGCAACAATCCTGGTGCTGATGGTGATTCTTCACTCAACGTCGGCATCATGAGTATCGGCAACCAACGTAACCCCTCCCTTCCTTTCCAAGGCGCGGATATCTCCGTCAGCGCGGGAGTCAAGTTGCCCTCCGGCTTCTCCTCACCTGGAGGGCTTGCTTTGGACTCCTTCGCCCAATCTGCTCTGAGCACGACCGATGGTAGCACCTACCTTTCCGAACTTTCGGCCCAGATGGCCTATACGGGTGATCCTCTCCTCTCGACCCTCCACACGGCAGCAGATTTCGGCTCTGCTTCCTCCCTGTCCACTGAGCAGCGGGCTCGATTGGAGATGCAACTTTTCTACATAGTTCTCCGCGACACGGGACGCAATTATAGTGATCCTAAGTCAGCAGGTTACCGATCTTATGCAACGGCAAGGCAGGCGATTCAGACCGTGATGAATGGATCAACGGGTTCCGGCAATATTACAACTTGGTCACAAGACATAGCGACGGCAAATGGTGGCAATCTTGATCTCTTTACTCCCGGAGGAGGGGTCACCATGGGCTCCATCAACTACAAAGCCGCGGGTTCAAGCGTTGCCCCGGGTATCATCACTGAGGGGGGCGGCGCGATCAACATCTTCACGAAGCAGAATGTCGATATCGGCATCGGGCGTATCTTCACGCTCAAGGGAGGAGACATCATGATCTGGTCTGATCAGGGAAACATTGCTGCGGGTGCTTCCTCGAAAACTGTTCAAAGTGCTCCTCCCACGCAAGTGCTGGTCGATCCTCAGAGTGCCTTGGTCGAGGCTGATCTGGCAGGACTTGCAACGGGTGGTGGTATTGGAACGCTCCAGACTGTGATCGGCATTGCTCCAAGTGCCGTCGATCTTGATGCTCCCTCCGGCGTGATCGATGCGGGTGATGCCGGTATCCGCTCTTCGGGAAATCTCCACCTTGCAGCCACGGCCATTCTTAACGCCGCCAATATTCAAGTTGGAGGGCTTTCGGTCGGAGTGCCTCCTCCCGCCGCAAGTTCTGCTCCCGCGGCAGCACCGGCACCAGCACCGGCACCAGCCTCCGCTCCCTCCAGTGCCAGCACGGCAGCAGCCGCTGCCAGCAGCGCTGCTGACAAGGCTGCTGATAAAACTGCTGCCAATCAGGCTGAGGAAACTCCTTCCGTCTTCTCGATCGATATCATGGGCTACGGTGGCGGGGATGGGGATGGGGGCGAGGGGTCAGATGATCAGAACAAGAAGGCGGCAAATTCTTCCAGTGCGCCGATCCAGGCATCGCTTTGAGTTGGTGGTGAGAAGTCTCAATTCGGAAGCGAACTGCGTTTAATGTTTCCCAGAGTATCCCGCCTCGACCACGCAAGCTCTCTATCTTAATGATTGAGACGTGAATTCGACTTTCCAAAAAGATGTCCGTGGTAAGGTTATGGGGGCGCTGACAGTTTTTTGCCTGCTCACATCATCCTTCTCCCATTCCTCCCCGGCACTAGCCAATGGCCAGCTCCTTTCTGTTTCTCCGGACGGGCTGTTCGAGTTGAGGAGATTGCCGGCAGAACCGGGAGAGCGTGGAGAGGCCCGCAAGGAGCTGGAAATCACCCTTCAGGGGAGGGTGATTTATCGGTGGACCTCGGCGATCGGAGCAACGTCACTCTTCTGGAGCCCCGATTCGCGCTTCTTGGCTATCAACGAAGCACCGGGAGATCGGGGTGATCAGTTGAGATTATTCGCGCTAGACCCTGTAAAGTCGCGCATAACCTCGCTGAGGGAGCCGAATGGCATCAAGCTTCGCTCGGAGGTGGAATCCCGACACGGGAGCTTCCTGAGCCGGGTCGATCGGGTCTCCCTACGTGCGATGGACTGGAGAGAGGGGCGTCTCTGGTGCAAGGTCAGCGGTATTTTCACACCCAAGCGGCAATCCGGGGTGCACGTCCCGTTTCACCATCTTTGGGTCCTTCAGGTGAACGGGGCCGCCGATCCCGTACTGACCGAAGAATGGACGCTGTCTGATCCCAAGGAGCAGGCCTATCGTGATTCAGGATCCCAGTGATCCATAAGGTTGGGGATCTAGGCCAAGATCGTCCATCTTGACCCGTAAATTGTTACAGGAATGTGACAAATAAACATTCAAGGTAAAGTGGCCCATCTGATAGTCTTTTGCTCTCTTTTGACAAGAGATCCATGCGCCTGCCGTCATTCAGCTTATCGCGATCTGAAGGTAAACGTTGCCACATGAATGGCAGCGTGGGTGCTGTCGTATCTCTTACAAGACCCGCATTCATGAGTTTTTGGGGAGGAGTTGCAATCCTTGGCACCATTTTTGTGTACCCAAGTGGCGATGTTCTGGCCGCCGACGATGGGATCGATTCTCCTCCACCGGTGCCGGCCGTCACAACCTGCCCGCAGGATCCACCTCCCGCCACGAATGCGGCCAGTGCCGATAAGCTTTATATTAAGGAGTTCAGAGTCGTGGGTTCGCACCAGCTCAACCGTGCGGAAATCGAGAAAGCAGTCTACCCCTACATGGGGCCGGAGCGGACGCCCGATGATGTGGAGAAAGCCCGGGGGGCATTGGAAAAAGCCTTCCAAGACAAGGGTTTCCAGACCGTCAGTGTGCAGATTCCCCAGCAAACCGGGAAGCGTGGCATTGTATTCCTCCAAGTCACGGAGGCCAAGATCGGCAGGCTGAATGTCGAGGGCTCGCGGTACTTCTCGGTTGGCGGGATCAAGAAAAAAGTCCCCTCGCTCGCACCGGGCACAGTTCCTGACTTCAACCAGGTCTCCAAAGAGATCCTGGCTCTCAATCAATGGAGCGATCGCCAGGTCATCCCGACACTCACGCCGGGATTCGAGCCCGGCACGGTCGATGTGGATTTGAAAGTGAAGGATACATTCCCGTGGCACGGGTCCGCCGAGTACAATAACCGCTACAGCTACGGGACGCCGATGTACCGGGCAAATTTCGCCTCCAGCTACGATAATCTCTGGCAGCGCGGAGACTCGATCGGCGGATCCTATCAGACGGCACCCCAGCAGCCTTCTGCCGTGGAGAATTACAATCTCTTCTACACGGCCCGCATCCCTGCGGTCGACTGGCTGCGACTCAATGTTTCCTACGGCTACCAGAACAGTACCTCGACACTGCCATCGAGCGGATCGAGTAGCGGGGCCTCATTGGGTAACGGTTCTACCGCAGGGTTCCGGCTGCTTACCGCGCTTCCCTCGGCTAAAGATTTCAGCCAGTCGTTCAGTGGCGGCATCGATTTCAAGCACAACAACCAGGTCACTTCCTTAAACTCTGTTTCTGCTGGGGCCAATCTGAACACCGGGCAACCGCTTGACTACTGGCCGATCAGGCTGAATTACAACGCGGTTCTTGCCCCGTCCAATTCAGTCACGATCTTTGATGCGGGACTCACCTTCGGAATTCGTGGGGCGGTTCTTCAGTTCGGTCCCTATAACCGCTACGGCAATGAATCCGAGATTGCCGCATCCAAGGCCGGTGCGGATGGAGGTTTCTTTGTCCTCAAGTCCGATCTCTCCCACACCCGCGATCTCCCCGGTGGATTTCAGATCTACGGGAAGGTGCAGGGGCAAGTGTCACCGGAAACACTCATCTACACCGAGCAGTATGCTGCTGGCGGCCTCGATACTTGCCGCGGTTATCTGGAGGGAGTCGTCGTGGGTGACAGTGGCCTCTTCGGCAGCACTGAATTGCGCTCGCCCTCCCTCCTGCCGGGCCGTGCTGGGATTGACGAGTGGCGGGTCTACGGGTTCTTCGATGGTGGGGCAGTCTACAACACCTACCCCTCGGGGACCGTTCAAAATCCCCCGACCCAATTCAATCTCGCATCGTTCGGTTTCGGCACGAGGCTCAAGATGTTGCATTACCTCAATGGTTCGCTTGATTACGGCGTTCCGATGACCACGCAGCCCTACAATCAAAATCCCCCCTCCGTGGTGGCTTGGTCACCGCTACTTACGTTCCGTCTTTTCGGAGAGTTTTAATTGTTCAAATTCATCCAGATCACCAACTACTATGAGAACTCCAACTAACGAATTACGAGGATTCCGAATCAGGCGACTGATGTGCATCCTCCCCCTGCTCCTTGGATCCACTATTCTGATGCCAGGAACCCTGCAGGCACGTACCTGGTGGAATGATGCGTGGGGCTCCCGCGAAAAGATCACGGTCGATACGTCGGATAATGGCGTGGCCGTTTCTGATCCGGTCGGGACCACGACTGTCGTGGTGCGCCTGCATGATGGGAACTTCGATTTCTCAAACTCCAAGGAGGATGGCAGCGACCTCCGCTTCGTTGATGCCGATGACAAGACCCTCTTGGCCTCGCAGGTTGAGAAGTTCGACACCGTGATGAACGAGGGATTCGTCTGGGTGAAGATTCCCGATCTGAAACCCGGAACTGCCCGCGAGATCTACCTTTACTCGGGCCGTAATGAGAAAAAGAAACCAGCCAAGGGGGAGAAGGTCGATCTTCCCAAGACCGCTTATGACGGTGACACGGTGATGGTTTACCACTTCAACGAGCACGGGACTCCTCCCGGTGATTCCTCGGGCAATGGCATCCGCGCAGAGACGCCTGGCATTCCGATTGACGGATCAATGATCGGAGGTGGCATCAAGCTCGACGGTAAGAAGCCGATTAGCATCCCTGCCAATCCGAATAGTGCAGTGCTGGAGGCTTCACCCTACACTTGGATGACCTTCGTGAAGCCAACCACACTTTTGCCAAATGTCCCCATCTACAACCGCAAGGATGGTGCCAACGGGCTTCGCATCGGCCTCGATAACGGTATTCCCTTCATGGAGATCTCGAGTGCTGCAGGCACCCAGCGGGGAGCGGGCACAACTCCTCTCGCCGCTGGTTCATGGAAACACTTGGCACTCGTCTCAGATGGCAAGAGGACCACGCTCTATGTCGACGGCGTGGCCGTTGCGAATCTCCCAGTTGCCATCCCGGCACTCAATAGCCCCGCTATCATCGGTGGGGATGGCGATGGCAAGCCCGGCTTCGCTGGAGAGATTGACGAAATGGAGATTTCCAAGACAGCGCGCACTCCTGGCTTCATCAAGATTTCAGCGCTCGGCCAAGGTCAGCAGAATGCCAAGCTGCTCGTGATGGGCAAGCCCGAATCGGCCTCAGTGAGTTTCTTGGATAGCCTCGGCCTTTTCGGATACCTGATCAAGTCGGTCACGGTTGACGCCTGGGTCGTCATCGGCATCCTGGGCATCATGTCGGCCATCAGCTGGATCGTGATGGTCGCCAAGAACAAGTATATTGCGAGCCTTGCGAAGGGATCCAAGGAGTTCATGAATCAGTGGCACCATCTGGCCGGTGATCTCACGTCGCTCGATAATGACGACGATGAGACAATCAAAACCCTTGGCGGGCGTGCCGAGGCGGAGCACATCAAGTTCATCCACTCCACCCCTATATATCGCGTCTATCATGTTGGATGTCAGGAGATCCGTGCGCGCGTGAGCAAGGGGGGCGGTATCTCGCACCGGGCGCTTGAGTCCATCGAGTCGAGCATGGAGGCGCAGGTGACTCGTGAAAACAGCAGGTTGCAGAGCATGATGGTGTTGCTCACCATCTGTATCGCCGGCGGCCCCTATGTCGGGCTACTCGGCACCATCATCGGCGTCATGATCACCTTCGGAGAGATCGCCATGCTGGGAGAAGTCGATATCAATGCGATCGCCCCCGGTATTGCGGCCGCGCTGCTGGCCACTGTTTGCGGTCTGGTCGTCGCGATCCCCGCTCTCTTCGGCTACAATTACCTGAGTGTTCAGGTGAAGGATATCACCACGGATATGCATATCTTCTGCGAGGAGTTCCTCACGAAGATGGCGGAGTTTTATCCCGAGAAAGGTTCTGGGCCGAGAGGTCACTAATCACAACTTTTCACCCCTAACTAAAACCAACCATGCAAGCCGACTCAGGAGGAGAAGCCATCGCTGACATCAATGTCACGCCGATGGTCGATCTCTACCTTGTGCTCCTGCTGATCTTCATCATCATGACGACGGCAGGCATTCAGGGCGTGAAGGTCAATCTTCCCAAGGGAAGCTCGGCCCCCAGCATGGGTGGGCCAAAGACTCAGGCGGTCACCGTGAATAACGAGGGAGCCATCTTTCTCAACACGCTGCCCGTCACGCTTCCGGAGCTTGAGCAGAAACTTGGCGAGGCCAAGTCGGCCAATGCCGATGTGACCGTTGTTGTCCGGGGTGACAGTGCCACCCAGTACCAAGGAGTTATGGACGTCTTGGACGTCATCGGCCGCCTCAGTATTGAGAAAGTTGGTCTGGCCACCCAGAAGAGGCAGTAAGTCCGCTCAACCCATCACGTTCCATGGCTCCCGATAACACCCAGGAAAAGAAAAAAGCCCCCCTGCCGCTCATCATCGGCGGGGTTGTTGTCGTGGGTGGTTTGGCCGCATTCTTTATTTTTCACAAGGGCGATGAGGGAGGATCACCCGCACCGAAGAACGAGATCCACATGATCTCGATGCCCCCGCCACCCCCTCCGCCACCCCCTCCGCCACCGCCAAAGCAGGAACCGCCCAAGCCGGATGAGCCCAAATTTCAGAAAGAAGAAGCTCCCACCGATGAGAAGCCTCCGGACAAGGCTCCAGAACCTGCCCCGCTCTCAACCAGCATCCAAGGCAATGATGCCTCGGGCCTTGCCTCGGGTGGTAGTGGCTCGGGAGGAGGAGGATTCGGAGGCAGCGGCGGCCATGGATCCAAGTTCGGTTACTACGCTGGTCAGGTGAAGGGACGCGTCCTAGATGCGCTTCGCGCCAACAAGAAAACCCGCAGCGCCGTCATGGACGTTCAGGTTCGTGTCTGGGTGGATGATAGCGGCCATGTCACCAAGGTTTCCCTCTCAAAATCGACCGGCAATCCGGATCTCGACGCGGCGTTGAAGTCGGAAGTCTTTAATGAAATCTCGATGAGCGAGCCCCCACCCGCTGGGATGCCGATGCCGATCGTCATGCACTTCAGTGCCAAGCGACCTGGCTAAGTAAAAAGACATCATTTTCAAAACCATGATCATGTTTCGCAATCCCATCAAAGGAGTCCCGATCGTTAGCTTGCTGCTGGCGTATCAAATGGTTGGAGGAATTACCGTAGCGACTGCTGCTGATTCACTCTTTGCCCCCGAAGCGCCAGCTACAGTATCAACGCAGGTTGATCAGGTGCCCGGCAATACTCCTGAGAGTGGATCCAGCACCACGGCTAAAGAAACGGAAGCTCAGATCGGTGCAAGTGCGGCCGTCACGACGAATCAAGCGGCG
>Ga0114960_10000961_pt1 | contig 23776 bp, 21 predicted proteins | sample C_130625_MF_Meta_FD_92637 | JGI IMG/M metagenome (GOLD analysis project Ga0114960, IMG submission 92637) | Freshwater microbial communities from Lake Croche, Canada to study carbon cycling - C_130625_MF_MetaG | ecosystem: Environmental > Aquatic > Freshwater > Lake | place: Lake Croche, Canada... | reverse complement strand
CCTCAACCCAGGCATTCACTAGGACAGGGAGTCCCTGTGCAACGAGTACTATATCTGTCTCTCTAACAAAATCAGTAAGCTACACAGGAAGTCCTTCGGCCATTCCATCGACACTTCCCTTTACTCGAAGCATGACAGTATCAAATTCTCCAACAACCACTCTAACACAATCAAAATCTATTGGAAGTTGGCCAATGACACCAACAACGAGTGTTACCCTCAGTCGAACGCGATCGGTAACAGTAACATCCACAAATCGGACAAAAAATTGATTGTAAGAGGAAAGTATGGAAAGAGTCCATATGGAACTGAAAGGGACTCCATTACAGGATTGGATGACTCTAGCTCGAATAAATCGACATGGGCGTGATAATCACATTCATTTCGATGAACCTACCCACGTCTATACTGTAAATGGAACCTCTGCTGGGTACTGTTCAATTACAAAGTTCCATCATGAATTCTTTGGCCACTTTGATGCAGATGCTGTTATAGGAAATATGATGCGGTCAAAGAAATGGCCTCAGAGCCAGTGGTTTGGCATGACTCCTCAGGAAATCAAAACTGCCTGGGCAGCCAATGGAAAAGAGGCTAGTGAGGCAGGAACAGCAATCCATTTAGCTATCGAGATGTATCTAAATGGAGCAGCAGATATCATTCCAAAGGATATACAAACCTCTGTGGAATGGAAATACTTCTTGCGATATTGGAAAAAGGATTCTCTGCGTTGGCAGCCTTGGCGTACTGAATGGGAGATCTGGGATGAACCCCTTCTCCTCGCAGGGTCAGTCGACATGGTCTTTAAAAGTTTAACTGATAATACCTATGCCATTTACGATTGGAAACGAACCAAGGAGATTAAGATGGAGAATCCCTTCCAATCAGGCCTAGGTCCATTGTCCCATTTTCCTGACTGTAATTACTGGCAATATACTCTGCAATTAAATCTCTACCGATGGATTTTGGAAAAGAACTATGGGCTGAAAATTACAGAACTTGCCCTTGTTGTTCTACATCCATTGAATTCTTCCTATAAACGATTTGTTCTTCCTATCTTGATAGACGAGATTGAAGAGCTTCTTGAATGCAGGAGAAAGGCGGTGAAAAGGGGATTAAAAGAGATTGCTTACTTGGGGTGAAGTTATAAATAGACCCAAGACTGAATATCCCCTTTAAAGTATTTAAGGTGTTTACCATCCCTAACTTGATAGATTCCATCTTGTAGAGTAATACCTGTACAGTTATGTTCGATACAGTACTTTTTTGCACCGTCTAAGGTGTTTTCATGAGGCAGCGATGACAGACTATAGTTTGATGGATAGGAAGGTATATAGTAATTATTAATTGCCTGTGTATACTGTGTTTTATTAGTTAGCTTCTTCAGATTAAGGGCTAAGACAGTATCTTCTCCCATCGACAGTACTTCGTACCCAATGCTTATAAACAAGTCAATAGTCTGAGATATACTTTCATTCGTTGAGAGCACATTGCTCTCAAATTGTATACTATGTGGCAAATAAAGTGTATTTTGAACGGCTTGAAGTTCTTCGTAAAATTTTTTAAGGATTATGGTATCATGACCTTCGGTGTCTATTTTCAAAAAATATACTCCTCCAATAGATAAGTTATTCATAAGGGTATATAATGTTAAAACACCAACAAAGTCCTTGTTAGATATTTTTTCTATATCAAGACCACGCTGTACACATATCTTAGCGACTGTTGTATGATAAGAATTTATAGAATTGCATCCTCTTACCCACTCGGGAAATCCATACTCCTGTATTGTTTGTTCGGATAGATAATTCACAGTACAGCTTCCATTGTAATCACTTATACCTATATTGAGTTGAATACACTTATCTTTCTTTGGAAGCCTATCTAAATAGTAGTGTATAGGTTCGATACTGATCCCCACCTTATCATCCTCTTTCTGAAGTTCAGTGTCAAAATCAGATGTTCCTATTTCAATGAAATCATAAAATGCCATAGTATATACTATTCTCCAGTGTTTAAAGTCTTGCGAAATTACGTGGACTGTATGGCAAATCTAAAGAAAAATAAGTTACTAATGAGTAGAGCTGGATGGGAAACTGTATAGGAAAGACAGCGTACAGACCATACCCAAATATGATATTTTGTGATAAGAATGGCTATATTATTAGTGTTACAGAGTCCCTATTACATAAACTAAAGTATTCTGCGGAAACACTTGAAGGTCAATTTATTGGTATTTTAATGAGTGACTTCATGGCAATGCTTCACAGAAAATTTTTTATCAGTGCCTTCCATACTGCACAAGGAGTTGACAAAAATAAACTAGAAAATAAATTAAAGGCACTTCATTCTAAACGGTCTCTCATTATTTATGATATAGATAAAAACTCTCATATTGTATCTGTATCAATTACCTATAATGACCCTTATTTTACACTTGTCGTTGAGTTTGTTAAAGAAAGTAGTACTTTGTTTTATTCTATTCCTAATGAAGTATCCACTACATTCAAACTAAACAAGTCAGATTCTATTATTATTAAAACAGATTTTATAAAATCAACCGAACTGTTACAGGAAAGGGGAATTCCTTCCTTGATTGATATTAGCGTTCGTTTTCACGATACACTTACAAAATTAATTAGACATAAATATTATCCATTTATATATTTACATGAAGTTATTGGGGATTCTTTTATTATAGTATTAAATACAGACTGGACGTATAATTCGGAGACATTTTGTGGGACGCTTGCAATTAATTTTATCTGTGATCTTGTTCAGTCCACACGAGACTTTGTTGAGATTCGAACAGGAATAGGATATGGCCAAATTTATTATGGAGCTCTTGGATCTTCGTTTAATTTTTTCGGATTTCCAATGAATATGGCAGCACGCCTTGAACAACACTGTTCTATTAATGAAATCAATATCTGTCAAAAATTTCACGATAAACTTCTACACGAGTTTACCCTTCTTAAGATAGACAAAGCCCCCTTTGCAAAGAAAAATGCTCTGTTAAAGGGATTTGGTACTGTCGACTACTATAGTATTCCAATTAATCGTGATACGCCGTTTCTGGTGTATACGTAGTGTCAAGTGTATACGTAGTCTAATATAATTTAATCAGCGTTCTAGATTTTGCAATCTCCTTGGTAATGGATTTTGGAAGATCTGCTAAAGGAATGGCCACAATCTTGGGTCTGGTCGAGACAAATCCAACCGTTCCATCAGGTAACTTAACAGAGATAACATAATCCATGAATTGTTTAGGAGCAGGGCTCACACGGATAATCTGGACAGATTTCGGTATAGGAGTATCATATTCGAATTCAATTTGAATGAGAGAGAGGCGCAAAAGAGTCGCCACTTGACCCAGGACTTCTGGAGAGAGGACATCTTCGCCTTCAATGTTCGGTATACCAAGGTCAATGTATCCACGGGAGAGTGGCATAGGAAGAAACTGAAACGATCCATGGGTGACTCCCAAATACGATATCAGCTCTTCTGGCATTTCTTCTGGCGTAACATCTTCGCCAGACCAGGCAAATTCTTCTAAATGTCTTGGTACTTCCACCTTCTTTTTCATCCAATCCATGCGAAGTAAATCAGCCCATTGAGGTAAATATTCAGGAATAATATAAGAGTCGCCGCTGCGGAAAGGAGCGCGCAGCGTGACATATTGGCGCACACGTTTCGTCAAGAGCTCCTTTCGCTTCAAAGGGAAGCGGATCAACTCTTCAATTAATCGTTTTACCATATAGCCATTCGCCGGCACAGACTCGCGTCCCACGGTATATTCCTTGGGAATATGAATCAGACATTCAGATGTTTCACCCTTCCAGACACATTTATTTGTACACGTATCTGCATCTCGTAAGATACGACAATCCATACGTTTCAAACTGGGCTGTTTCCCTGTTTGAGGAAGACTAGAATCTAGCCAGTTTAGTATAGTTCTTCCTAATTTGATAAACAGCTGATTACGTTTTTCTGAGAGAGACAGATTCAAGTTCGTATTGCCATCGGCATCGTATAGGACTGTATTAATATCTGTCATAATTGACCCTCCAACCGTAGATAGCCAGTTTGCAAATGTATAGCGAAGATGTTGGTAAATTTCTTCAAAATCCGCAGAATCTATAAACGTCTCAACTTTTCGGGTATCTTTCGTATAAACAATGTCAGTGTCAATCATCCATTGTAACTCGGGTCCCTCTTCTATTCCTTTAGCAGGCAGAGTCTCAGGTTTTATTACAGGAATAAATAAACCTCCTCGTAAATGAAACGCGTAGAGATCCCCTACCTCGGGTGCAGTTTTATCGAGGCGAAAGAGTTCTCCACGTTCGTACATTGGTTTTACTGTCGCTGGAAGTCTGTCAAAGAGGGGATCAAGTCCGCGGTAAAATGCTTCCACCTCTGGAGCAGTAGCAATTTGTTTCCGTTTCAGGAAATGTTTCCAGGAGGGTTCTATAGCAAAGCGCTCATCAATAATTCCATCATCTACCACAGGTAGAAAGACGAAGGAATCCACGTCAGACTCGTTTGCACGAAATAGAACCGCCGAGACGTGATTATACGAATCTCTTAATACCGCATAAATGGATCGTCCCTCCACCCCTTCAAGCGCAAGGGCTTCAGACAGAGGAATGAGGGTAGAGGATGATACATCAGGAGATTCTGTATAAATCCCAAGACCTGTCGCTTTACATTGAGCAGTAAATTCATAGACGCGTTTCTTCACAATGGCCGGCCAATCAGAATAGGTGTCACGGGTAAACACCATTGTGGTATACTGTTCCTTTTTGGCTAGATCATTGTGAGTATAGAAGACAGGCTCCCAGATTCTGTCATCCTTGTAATGAATCAAGAATCCAACGTCGCAGCGGTCAGCCATATTGGGAGATACACCATAAGGAGGACATTTTACTTGGAGTTTTCCTTTTTCAATCTCCAGAATGATAAACATGAGTCCGTTAGAGTGGGGATGTTTATCCGCAGAGAGTCCTTTGGGTTGAGTAAAGAGAGAATAGAATTGCCTAGATTCTTTTAAATACGTTCTGTCGAAGAGGTGGCCTGGGATTTCTTCGGAATCGTAACTTCCCGTATACTCATTAAAGGCCGTTTTTCCTTTGAAAGCGAGATAGCCTTTGAGTCCGCGAAGAATAGATTCCTTGAACGAATCCTTTAATGCAACTGACGTCTTAATTCCTAATTGTTTTGCAAATTTAATTAACATATTCATGTTTCTGCTCAGGGGAGTCGCGTCTACTTCAAATGCGGGATCATAAAATTCGAATAAGAAGTTTCCATAGTTCAGTGACATGAATACATTGGGAGTGATGAGTTCGTATAATCGCCGCTTTAATCCGTCGGCACCTGTATACCCAAAGAATGGGGCGACTGCTGCAAAAAACGATTCTGCTTCGTATTTTCCACGATTTTCAACAGCTACCCGAAAGAACCCGCAGACATTAGGTTCCTTCGTTGTATTATCTGTCATGATTTTCCAGAAGGTGTGATCTTGTTTGACTAAATCAGGATTGGATTGTTGAGAGAAGTATCTATCGGCTTCAAGAGGAAGAACGCCGATCTGTGGACCATGGCCTGGAGTAAATTCAAGGGGGAGTTTTTCGGGTCCTGTAATATAGGCTGTTTTCAAACTCTTGGTTGAAATCCTTGCCTCGTAATCATAGGACATTGGACCGCTATCGTCGAGTTCTTCGACTGCTGCTTCCATTCCCTTGTAGGCTGGATTTGTCTGGTAGACGACTCTGTCTTTCAAAAAGCAACAGGGAAGATGAAAGCCTTTGGGGTGGGTGGGATTTCCTTTGCCCAGAAATCCAATAAACTGATGGGATTTGGGAGTAGTCCGTTGAATAACACTTTCTCCCTGACTGATTTTTTCCTTACGCTTCACAAGACCTCTTTTACAGAATGGGCAGGTATCCTTTGGCTTAGTTCCTTCTTCCTTGTGGTGACCCGTTCGTATATCTCTAGCGCGAGTTCCTTGGAAATCATAGGATAAGATAACCATTTCATCGAACAAGCACCAAAGCTCTGAACAGGTATATATGTTCGCTTTTCCTTGATCTAAATTTGTTCCATAACGAAGGACATTGACGCGTTCTGTCGTCACGCCTTTTTTCTTTGGTGGGACGGGCGGAGAATAGTCTTCTGGAAAGGGATACTCAATCCACTGTAACCGTCCTTCAGTTACATCCGATTTATAGATGTCTTTCATTCGCTTAAATTCGCCTTCAGATAACACCGCAGGTTGTTTGAGTGCATTGGCTTGGCACTGCTGAGGATAGGATTTTGTACTCTTGTGGACTTTTGCATATTTGAACAGGGAGTTATCGTACTTTCTCAATCGGCGGCTGAAATAGGTTTTAGCACTGACCTCTCCTGCTTCCTCCTCGGTATCAGAGTCTTCTGCTACTTTTGGCTGAGCAGTGGGCACAGGAGCAACACTCTCTTCTACATCACGAGCTACCAGAGTTTCCAAGGGTTCACTTTCTTCAAATTCAGGCAATTCTCCAAGAGCGTCGAGTTCAAATTCTCCATCGTATTCTGTCGCTGCCGCTGCAGCTGCAGCTGCTCCCCCAATACGTTGAGGGGCGTCTGCATCTGCATCTGCATCTGCATGAGATTCAGCTTCCTGTTTGGATAAACTATCCTCCTCCTCTAACACATCAGCTGCTTCCTCGAGATCAGTAAAATCAGATGGCTCTACTGATACCAGTAAGGATAACAGAGTTTTAATACGCTGCAAGGTTTCTAAGGAATCAACTCGATAAATATGAAAGGTGTAAAAGGGGTGTTTTCCAAATATGGCAATATCAATACCAGGATTATCTAGTTGTGTCACTTCGCGGATTTCTGGGTTTACCACTGCAAATTTTGTCATATCACTCAAGAAAGCAGATACCCGTTCGGTTGCGACCTCATTGCTCACGTTGAACTCGTCTTTAAAGTATTTCTCCATATCAGCAACCGATGTTTTCCCAGCCACCTTTTGCAGGTCAATAATACGCTGTAAAAACTGGGATTCCCTACTTGGTGTACGAAAATCATTTACACATTTATACCGTAAAAACATATGAGGACGAGATTCTTTGATTGGTGACGAGGTTTCCTGAAAAAAGGCGCGGAAATAGGGGATAACCTTACTCAAGCGTTTATAGGAAATAGGTTGAGAGTCCAAGTTCAGCCAAAGGGAAAGTACCATGTAGGCATCCTCCAGAACGGCCTGCTTCGGGACAAAGGAATGTTCAAATACATCCTTGCTTGTAACAAAGGGTTGAAGGCGTGGAAATGATCCGAAAAATATGCGCAGAGTATCAGGCAGATGCACTAAATCTACGTCACCAGAAAGGCTCTTTTGCTCAGCGGAAGGCTGGATAATTAATTTGGCACTTCCATCTTCAAACACAAAAAAGGTCGCATAGACTGGGGGGACAGATCCTGTACCCCGTTTTACCAGAACTTTCATCATCAGTAAATCTTCTTCTGGAGTGATTGAGCGCATCGATGTCCATGTCAATAACACAGTTGGATCATCAAGTTTAGGAATATCCTTAGGTCCTTCAACGTATAATTTGCTGATGGGAGTATTTGCCTTTGGATAGAAGCGAATATAAGGGACAACTTCGCTCACAGGCATATCATAAAAGAGTGCCTCTAATTGAAAGGGACTGCGTCCTCGTTTCCATCCGATTCTCAGGTTACGAATATTACTCACATTCACGTCATCCTCGCGCAGAGGTTCTCCAACAACCCGCAGAGGTTTAGATTCCAGAATATCATTGAATGTGTTGATGAGTTTTGCTCGTTCCTTGAATCGTTCTACACGCACAGGAGTAAACCGTTGGACAGACTCTGGGATGGTTCCTGCTTCGTTTGCTTTGGAATACTCTGGAAAATAGGGTTTGAACTTGCCTTCCCACTCTATGCGAGAAATCGGCCTCTCCCCAATATACGTAGACAGAAGTGCGCCATAAATAAATAGATGTACAACATATTCATCCTTTTCCTGTGCAAAGAGAGTTTTTTCCAATAACATGTCATTTCGTGAGGTTATACTTCCCACTTTAACATTCCCAGCCAGATCTACAAATGCACTATCTGGCTCAGATGTCATTCGCTCATACGGATTCATCATGATGAGGTATATTCCATTAAAAATATATTGAAGATGGGTATACTTTCTCTCTAGCGAAGGAAGGGGCACGAGTAGACATTGGTTTTGAGGGTGAAATTCATCACGTTCTCCCTTTTCTACGTATATACGTGTACATAAATCCCCTATGGTGTGAAAGGGGTAGAGATCGTCAATGACGAACTCCTCGGTTGATCCATTTTTGTTAATAACAATGCGAATCGTCTGTTGACCACGAAGACTAGTGAGTAAGGGTGGTCGAAAGAGTTCATCCACAAATTCCGTATAGGATTCTTCTCCCATCTAAGAAAGAAACATACAAACATATCCTTTTTACCCCATAGATAGATCAGTGCCATCTTTCTTAGGATCATAAGCAGGAGAATCTGTGATATTCATACCACAGTACGATACAGGATGAGATTTAAAATCTTCATAACTATAGATTTTCCGTTCTTCTGCTTGTTTTAATAACCAACCGAAATTGTTCCAGAAATCAGGTCCATGACCTATCGACGGTGTAATTGCATGAGCCATTTCATGTAATGTTACAAAGACCATAACATTCTCAGTGACGAGACTTTCATCCTGGCCGTTTCTCTGTCGGAGACATAAATGTACCTTCTCGCCTTTATTTACACTGTAACTTGTATGTTCCGCGTCAGGAGTTGCTTCTAAAAACCGTGCTGGCTCTGGAATAAAGTTACGGTTCCATTGTTTCACTTGAGGCTTGTCTGGAAATTTCCTCAAAATATAGTCATAAAGATCTTGGATCTTACGACGGACTCGTGCAATCAAATCAGCTGCCTGTTGTTTATCAGGCATGTCCCTCACTCTGTAGTCCTGATTGTCGATACTACTTCTAACCTTTACAAGGGGGTATTGTGAGGATGAGGATACCATGTGTTGGAAGGAATTCATTGTATTGGTAAATATTGATTGTAAATCACTCATATTCTAATCACAAGAGGGGAATAGAATATGGATGAGAGTTAGGAAATTTAATTGATTTCCATGTCCCTGCGGTTAGTGTCAGGCTCGATGGTGGAGTTAAAGAAGACGCTGACGGGAACCTGGGGGTTAGGAGGCTCACTACGCAGCTGTTGGTTGGCATTTCTCAGACTCTGTCCCACAGTGTTCACGCCAACCAGTGCACCAGCGGATAAGAAGTTCTTGCCCTTCAAGCTGCCGGTACCCATAGGATTCTGCTGTGCCCAGGTGGAGTTACCATCCTTAGGCAGGAGTTCGCCAGGGGTCAGCTGGTCTCGGGGGTAGCATCCATCGGTGGAAGGAGTGGAGCCAAACTCTGCCGGACCGGTGATATCCTCCAGATTGGCAAAGCCCTCATTCTTGAATCCAGCCTTGGATGCAGGGGAGCCCATAGATGCAGGGGAGCCCATAGATGCAGGGGAGCCCATAGATGCAGGGGATCCAAGTTGGGCTGCCATGGAGTTCAGGGCATTTGCCACATTAGGGTTTGATGCTAGACCTGTCATCATAGCAGATCCACTAGTGGAGGTTGCATCAACTGCACCCTGTCCTGCCATGCTGCCAGTAGCAGCGCTGCTTACGACGGGGGAGTCAAACCCGTCGACCCTTCTGATCATTCCGCACATGGTTGGGTCAACCATGTAAATACCAACTACCATCAGAGTAATAATTGCGACTACTAATACAATTGTACGAACTTCACTGCCTGCCATTTGTGCTTCTGAAATAGTAGTAGGCAATATTTTGATGGAAAAAGTTATTCATCATCTTCTTCCCAATCCGTATGTTCGCCAAATTCTTCTGCATAGGATTGCATTAATCGTTCGGCCTTCAATAAAGCCATTCCTGCCCGTCTACGTGCACGTACTGCCTCAAGCTTCTTCTCTTCTCTCGAGGATGCAGCGATAGTGGAAGTCGGGGCGACGTCTTCGAGTTCAATCGTATGGAGATCAATCAAAGGAACCACAGTACTCAGCTTCTCCACAAGTATAAATTCAATCGTAAACGATTCTTTAGAGATATACAACTTACTCGCCATCCACACACACCTCCCCTGAAAGTCGGTAGCAACTTCACTTGTCGGAATGGTATAAACAAGTTTAGCCTGGAGCCATTCAGCCGTCAATGGCTTGGAAAACCACCCATCAGTTTTTGCAATTAAACATGCTATCATTTGTTGACGTGTTTTCTCGAGATGTTCGGTAAGTTTCGGTGTCCAGTTTCCATCCTCAACGATCGATTCGATCCGGAAGATATTCTCCTCGTCTTTACAGTCACAGACGTAGAGTTGGGTTTCCTTCGAATAGTTCGGTCTTCCTAACTTCATTATCAAAGCTATGTATAATTTACTTCGCGGTTTAAACTCACAACGATTAAGTTATCTGAATAGTAGTGATGAAGAGTAACAGTATTTTGGAAAAAACAATTGATTCTATAATTGGATTTCTTCAAAACGATGTTTTACAAGAAAAGATCAAGTTTAGGATTCTTGAGCCCCTTTTACAATATTCAATAGAACGCTTATTTCCATACATATTAATGCTCTGTGCAATTGTAATTTCGATGATTTTGCTCTTGATCAGTATATTATTCGTCCTCTTAGTGCGATAATCCAGTTACTGAATTCAATCTTAGCGTAGTAGATATGGATATCCAAGCTATTGCAAGCATAATAGGAGAAAAGGTTGTAAAGTGGCTACACTTTGATACTCTTGCAGCACAGTTTTCCCGCCAACTTCAACAAGCTCGTTCTGCAAAGACAACCTGTGAAACAGAAATAATCAACTATCTTACGGAAAAAAAGATGGATAATTCGGTTATCCAACTCTCTGGATCTAGATTAACTATTCAAACAGAAAAACATACTAACCCTCTTACATTAACTCGCCTGGAAGATCTCTTACACGAGTATTATGCAATGAAACCTTCTGGAAGCAATGATGAAACCCATGACATTATTAAACATATCCGATCAAAACGTAGCTATACGGCTAAGCGTTCGCTGAAAAAAAATTGACGTGCCCGGCAGCAGAAGGAAACAGTCCCACCATGTCGTTGAATCACTGGCTTGCTCAAGAGTTTCATGTATCTTATTCGGAGGATGCAGCTAGATCAGTCTATATGCCAATCTTTGTCAGGGATCTTGCTGAGATGCTCAGGGTGCACGGGTATGTTGTTGATACTCGATGGTGTACTTTGGCCGTGGTACGATGGATCTACAAGATTCATTGTGACGCGGGAAAACGGTATCCCATGATTAAACATAGAAATTTGCGCGAGGATAAGAATCAGTTCCAGGATATTATTACAGATGATCTGATCACATCATTCATGGCGCGGTGGAAACATATTCCTGACTTTAATAACGATACAAAATATGGACGTCTCGTATGGGAAGAGCTAAAGGATTTACTCTGGGCATACGTTGATCTAGACGAAAGTCCTCAGGGACGCCTGGTCTCAAGCTGGTTTGAGGCGTCTGATTCAGAGTCAGAGGATGTAAAAGGGGATAATTATCTACACGATGCTGCCGCTGGATTTCATGGATATTGGCATTAATTCCAGCTGTGCGAGTTATTCGGAAGAATGCTGATGGACGAGGCTTCACGCTTGAACTCTGCCACTTTTTTGTCATATGCAAGTGCGTCCGGAGATGTTGGAGTATTGCGCTCTACATCGGCAGAATTGTGCAAAGTATCAGACGGCTTTTTTCCGTAGCAGGTAACTCCATAGCGCAATTCTGGATTATCGAAATACCCACCATTTAACCCAACTTGTCCACATACCTCTCTCCCATCCTCTGGACCAGACTGAGTTTTGTCATACGTTTCTTGGGATGTTGGGTAAATTGCCATCTGCCCTTTTACCCAACCATAGTTACACCAATCAGCACCCTTCGACCAAGCCTCCTTGACTTGGTCATATGTTGCTAATTCAGCACCCAGGGCTTTGCAAAGAGGCTCGGCATCATAATAGGTATATTTGTTGGACGATACATTAAACACTTGATTTCCCCCAGGCAAGACTTTTTCAATGACAGATGGCAGGCTATGATTAGGCTCTGTTTCTGCTACTGGCGCGGGTACTGGCGCGGGTGCTGGGACAAACAGGCTATCCATCATTGATTTCCATCCCTGGGCAATATCCTCTCTGAATATATACAGCACGGCAGCAGTTACACCAATCAGAATAGCAATCAGAGCATAGGATAAATATGCCATTGAGAATGTCGGCATTTGTATGCTCGGCATTTGTATGCTCGGCATCATTGCAGCATACCCAGTATTCTTGGCAACTGGAGGTGCCACTGGAGAAGAGGGAAGTATACTATTTAAAATTCGTGAATTCTGTCTATTCATCTACTATCTATTCTGTGGAGAAAGTTCCCCGCCGGTATATCTAAACACCTGATTCAGGGCGCGTACGATTTCCACCACGAGAATTAATATAGTCTCTCTGTTCTGGGGTAGTGCATACGCACCCACCGTTGCAAGAGTAGGATGCACCGCAGCAAGATGGCTTGCACTGATTATTCTTGAACATGAATAAATTATCGGGACCAAGTGGTTCAGCAGGAGCAATGAGAGGTTCATTCGGGGAAGTAACTCTCCACTGACTTTCAGTGCCAGTAGTCAACTTCAGCCCATCAAACTTACCCATAGGAGCATAAGCATCTTTTGCTCCTGCAGCCTCTGCGCCATAGTTAGCAAACTTCTCTTTATTGGAAAAGCCACTTTGCATATAGGCTGCAAATCCTTCCGCAGTGGGTTTAAATGCCGGGGAATCAATCATAATCATCAATACATTTGCAACGATCAGAGCAACTAATGCAGTCAACAGGAACATATTTCTCTTGTTCATTTCTATTGATATAGGAGAGAAAGAAGGAAATCCTCCACCATATAAAAGTGTTCTTTCCCCACTTCATTCATATCTCGCACGAGAATGCCGTTCAACGTAAATGTCCCAGACTCTGTTCCAATATGCATCAGTTGTGCTTGTTCGTCTTGCTGGACGGATTTTCTCACCCATCCTTCGGGCGTTAAGATCCGCAGAAACTCATTGTGCGTCGATGCATTCCCAATCTCATTCGATTTATATATACTTGTCACTCGCGTGGTTCCTTTTCCATCCTGAATACTATGCCCCACACGCAGAGAATCAATTGTCACTTGAATCCCATTCTTCACCACACGACTCTTTGGACCAACAAGACCCATTCCTGGAGGAGACGGTTCAGCTCCAAGAATCGATGATATCTTATTATCAAGAAGGTGATCATCTCCCACTAACAAATGCGTCCAGTCGCGAAGAAGGAGTTCGCTAGTCCCTTTAACCGTAAAAATACGATTTGATGTAACAAGAGAATAGACAAAAGGAGGAGAAGCGACAGGAACGGCGCGCGAGTGATCTTTTGCAAACACCCATGATTTATCATAGACAATATGATGAGTCGAAATCACAACAGAATCTATGCTCACCGAAGGTCCACCCTTCCCATAAAGTATCCCAAGAACAGTTCCATCCCAAAGTTCTTCTCCAAGCCGAAGCTCTTCAATAGGCTTCCACCCTTCCTTCACTTTCACTAACGTTCCTGGTTGCAGACAGTTTAAGGAATCTTCCATTCCACCCACCTGATCACCAAATCCAAACTGAGCTATTGCCACAATTGTAGGAATAATAAGAATTGCAATAAACGGAGATATGGGAATAAAAATCAAGAAGAGCAGCGCAATAATAATAATAAGAAGAATAATACACACATTAATAAACAGTTTTATTGTGTTACTTATACTTTTAAATACAGATATTCCTGCAAAAACGGACGCAAGGGTGATACCAAAGATACGCTGGAAAGAATTATTCAGTTCGGATCCAATCCGCAGCATGTGTGCCAGTATATAGCCGAATTTCTTCCAGGCATAATTTATTAATGTGTTAAAGGGGTTTGCTATTCCGCTAGCGGCGGAATTTCGCAACGTATTGACTGAATTTCCTGTTGAATTCGCCGTTGAAACCTGAGCTGATAATGTAGCCATTATAGGAATCATAACAATAGCGATAGCATCGTCGACCAACTCTTGAAGACAGAATTGAAAATTATCTGATGAAAACTTTGCCGTATCAATATTATCCTTTGGATCAGGAATATACGATGCTAATAACATACTCATTGGATAACATCGCTTAGATGCCCAGTCTTCTCGCAAGGCATTAATCTGAGTTGTTGATGTAATATATGCAAATAAGCATATATAGATAAAGGTTACAAATAACAGAGGAACATAGTACCCCATTCTTCTGTTACTTTAGAACATAGTCCTTTCGACTTATACACGGTTCATTGCATCAGCATATTCATTCTGTACAGATATATCATGAAGTTCGAACATATCGCGAAAGAGAGTCCCTTGTCTGGTTTCGAGAACTGCGGATTCACTAACAGCAAAGCTTATACAAAGGCCTGGATACGAGTTCACCGTTTCTCCTCTAACCCATGACCCCTTCCATAGAGCAGTAGCATATCCAAAGCGCTCTCCTTTATAGTCAATAAAGGTTGAACATTCGCGTATAACAATTGCGGTAATTATTCCATGACGTACACGTGTTCCTAAGGTCAATACTTTCGCCGGACAATACGTCCCATCCTCGAGACAGAGTTCTGTCGAGGGATCTACGCCTGTAATATAATTCATATATCGATGGTACACATGGGCTCTGGTGAGTCCGTTCATGGCTTTCAGATTTCTTTCCATAGTGACTTCATCGGCCTCTTCTGTTTCGTGATAATCGCTAAAGAGATGGCCTCCAAGAGGAAGGGTATGAGTTGACGTTACCAAGCATCTAAGCGGTCTCTCGATACCTCCAGACCAGATCTCTCCCTTAGTTCCCAGTATAGAATCTCCAGACAGAATCCATTTTCCATGTTCGCGAATATAATGCGTTGTACTCACTGTACATCCTGGCATATTGATCATTTGTTGCCCGTCGCCAAGAATACTCACTGTACCCGTAACACGGATATCGCCAATATAATCTCCAATACAGACATCCTTCATGGGAATGACTTTCCCTTTAACTGTTACAGGGGTCTCTGGGGGGAAGCAAGCCATGAACGACATGAATAAAAAGAGAGGAGTATTCGAGAAATTCTGCCCTGCTTTAATTCCTGACATTCCCATATACATCATCGAAAACAAGCTGGCGAAGACACGTGACATGAGGAATTTCAACCGTTTGGCAGTATATTGAATTCTATACATGAGTGTTTCAACTCGACCTGAAAATTCACTAAATACTTTACTGATACTTCCTACAAGTGTAGAAAAGACCATGCGTATTGAGTTAATACTCGATAGTAGTGTACTCAGTACACCTGTAAATCCACTTAAGATTCCGTAAAAGGGTGCCACGGATACCGCTGCTCGACTATTAAATGCATTATTTAGACAGAACTTTAAATTTTCCATTGTGTCGTGTCCAAAGACTGAAGCAAATAACATGAATTCCACCTGACATCTGTACTCCCCCCAGTTATCGCGAATCGTATAATAATCGGCGACCTTCGCTGATCCAAAGATTAGAGCGATTAAAATCATGCTTGTCAAAATGATCGAAAAGAATGATCTTTGGTTTACTTTACATGTCTCCATTAAATTATCTACTTAAGACACCATTCTTAGAATATTGACTGCGAACCCAATTACGATCTTTTGCAAAGACAGAGGAGATTTTAGGATATTGCTGGGATAATTTGGCTACGGCATTTAACTTGTGATAGGTTGTTGAAGGACCATAGGCGTTCACTGCTTTCACCAGAGCATTCCTTCGGAATTCATCAGATTCCTTATAAGAATATCCATATTTTTTCAGGTCGCCCTTGTGTAACGGACGGATTAAACTCTTGCGTCGCACACAGCTTGCCGGAATATGTGCGAGTTTTTGAATTCCTCCCTCCATGTATTTACGCGTATGGGAAACACGAGAGATTTCTCCTTCTCTGCAGCCAATTCGTTTTCCTTGGTTTGGAACACAAGCGGAACGAACCTGGCGTCCATTTTTACGAGTATATGCTCTGCGGCGTTGCATATGTTCAGGGCAATTCTCCATCTACTCTATGAGAATAATCTATAGAAAAAGGGTAGTCGCGAAAGCGTTTACTAATTATATCTGTCATGAGTGGATGAAGATGAATATGCCAAGGCAACATATGCGGAGATAATTCCTGTAAAAGGGTTGTGATGCTCTGCTCCAATTCCTGTGTGTCCGATGAATCGTGAATATTACTATCAATAATTCCCCGCACATACACATCGATCTTTCCACATTCTACGGAATCGTCTGTGCAGCGATTCAGAAACGCGGTGAGCGCATCGTATACACAATGGACTTTAGGTAACAGTTTTGTTCGTATATCTGATGGAATATGCGTGGCAACTGTTTCCTTCTCAATAAAGGTGGACTGAAACTTCTTTAACAGGTTCTCGAGTATAGCCAGCCGTTCTTCAAAGGTGCCTTTGGCGTTATCTGCCATCTCTCTTCTGAAGTAGAGTAAGTAGCAAAATAAGGATGAACGCAAAGATAAGCAGAATATTCTTTCGTAAAGGAGATACCTTAGATAAGAAAATCCCTGCGAAGCACAAAAGAACGACGAAAAAAAGAACATAGGATAAAAACACCAGGCGATCCATGGGGAGGGGGTTCTCAAAGGATTCATATGGGTTTTCTTTTGTATCATAATGGGTGTCAGCAGTAGCTTGTGCACCTGTCTTTGTAACTTGTCTCATTAGAATACACTGTGGTTTTCCGGTAACAGGATCGTCAGATCCAGCTTCTCCACATTCGTCGTGCGCTACTGGTACGGCAACAGGAGCAGTATTCATTTAGTATATATGCGTACTTTTATTTGAAATACTTACAGGAGAGAACTAGATGAATCGTCGCCCCCCTCCCAACTTTCCAGACGAAGAACCAGTTATTCCTATTGAACCCGAAGTTGCTGCAGCTCGTGCAAAATATATTCGCGATACTGTCGACAAGATCAAGGAGCTCCGTGCAAATGGATCTACCCAAGATGCTATTCAAGATGCAACCGGGACATTCTCTGCGCAATATCCTGGACTTTTTAAGATGATTTTGAGCGATTCATGCAACGACGCCTCCTTGCGTACCATGATAGCCCTTCTGGAAAGAATGGGAACAGGGAATATGACACAGCATCAAGCCTCGGTCGTGGTTGGACAGAGGCTTCATGATATTTATATCAAGCCAAAGATGAGCAATATTTAGAAGAATCATACGCAGAACGGTACGGAAAATGTCTTACACCAATCGACACTTTTCTCAATAGCCTCTTTTACATACCCTTCAATATCTTCCTTATTCATAAACATTGCCTTCCGTATACTTTCAATTTGTACAGATTCCTGCCATTCAATCTGTTCTTTGATTGCGGCAATATAAGGGGAATCACCAGGAATGTCGCATAGTCGTGTCAGAGGTCGTTCAAGATGTTTGACTTGAGCAATATGTAAATGCTCAATCCAAGATCTCGCATAAGGTCTGCCTTTATACCCCTTTCCGATGAAATACCGTTCTGAGTTACAGGGGCGGCTCGTGGCTGGTTTATACAGTATAAATGACTCAAAATTTGCCGCGGTTCCAAGAATTAAATCAAGCATAACTGGGCTGTAAATGTCAAAGAGTTTGATAATCATTGTTCCACCTACGGCAAGGCACCGAAGTCCAATCGAAAAGGAAGCTGTGACAAGATGAAACGAGTGTTCTTCTTGTTTCGTATAATCGGTACTAAAATCAAATCCTCCATCTGCCGTAAAAATAGCCGCGTCTCTCGCCGTCTCGCAAAAGGAATCTTGGTTCCCTCTTAATAATATATTCCCTGTCATATCTTTCCCATATAACAATTCTATTTCTGGATGTTTCTTCAGAAATTTTGACGAACGCTTCCATCCAGGAATCTGGGATTTCGTTGATTTTAATGTCATTGCATACGAGTTCTTCAGCTTTCCCCGCTCCTTTGCTTGCTCCACAATGCACTGGAGAAATCCCCCAGGACCTTCGCAAATATGAGCAGAAATTATGGGCATCTTAATTGATTCCCATATATCTGCCACATAACTCATTTCAACCATTTTAAAATAAGATCGGCTCAGTGGACTCACTAGGGCTAAACTGGGAAATGACTTGGTATCTGATGTAGAAAAAATAGCCTCATAGGGATTTGTTATCTTTTTCCTCAACTCCCATTCATTGGCAAATTCAAATGCAGAAATCTCATCTTTCTTCTTTAAAATAATATCATGTTCATCTTCTATCCATCCTTCTTGGACAAGTACGCACGGCGGGGGTTCTCCGTGATAGGATATGTCCTGAAACAATTCCCACGTGGGTATGCCACTCATTACTAGTATGCCATCATAGCTGTTTAGATAGAATCATCCTCCTCCAGTTCTGCAAACTCAATATCATCCTCATCTAACAGCTTGCTATTGCTTGGAAGGGTCATGTTCATCTTCAGGCGGGAAGGAGAGCACATGTCATCCACATCACGCACATCGACCGCACCCAAGCCCATACGCTGATCTTCGTCAGGCTCAATCACCGCAGGCTCGGGCATGTTCTTCTGTAGACTCAGGAAGGTTCCCTCGTCAAGTAAGACTTCTGTGAACGTGGTACCTCCGCGCATAGGCTGCCCTGTCATAATATTAGCCGAAACTCCTGTAATAGGATCAATCTCACCAAAGACCGCCGCCTTCAAGAGAATTCGCTCCGTTTCCTCAAAGCTCGCCTTCGCCAGAGGTCCAATATCCAGCTTATTAATCCCATATCTGTCAACAGACATCAGGCGCCCTGCACGCGTCATTACATCCACCAGGAGACCAAGATGCCTGTAGTTGATCTGGCCGTCTTCAAAGAGCGTCTGGATCTCATTGTACAGAATCTGCCTCGTGGCCTCAATACCAAGATGACCCAGAACATCGTGCACGTGAGTACTGTATACTCTCGTCCCATCTACAGCAGGATGATTCATCGCCTCCAGGAAATTGCTTCCATCCGTATCCAGGATATATTCCTCCTTTCCTAAATACTTCTTCTCCTTTGCATCGTAGACAAACCGCTCGTCTCCCTTACGGAAGGTAACGGCCTTGATTCCAGGAAAGCCACGGATAATGACAGAGTTCAGAAGCTTGTTCTGGAACTTCTTGTAGGATGCCAAGGCATCCAGGGAAGACGGATCACTCTTTCCATCATCCATACTCTTTAGCGTCAGACGAATCCTCATAACTAACTTCTGGCTGTTAAAGTCAGAGTACACCATTCGGATGTTGGTGTCAAAGAGACGGCGAAGCACAAAGAGAATGTCCTCCATCGTCACATTCTTGTCAAACATCTTCTCCCTGTTCAGCTCCAACCGAAGAATCCACTTGCTCCACAGAGTCTCCTCTCCTGCAACAGTTTCCGTCGTCATAGAGGAAATCTCGAATAGTTTGTAAAAGGCGAGGAGATCCTCATCCTCCTTTAACACCGTATTAGTATCGCTGGGGTCATAGTAAATTGCAGTCTTCACCGTCATATCTCTCAACAGCGTCAGTTCTAAATCCTGGGCGACTTCCCTGGCCTTTTCCTTGCTGTTGCGGTATTCAGGCTTCAGGGGAATTGTCAGAGAGACGGCCTTGGGATTCTGTGTAACCTTCAGCAGTTCCTTCAAGCGAGGAACACCACGCGTCACATTCGACTTGCTCGCAACACCAGCTAAATGGAACGTATCAGCGCAAGCAATACAGTCTTCTGTCATGAAGTTGCGCGTCTTTTCCACGGTGAAATCATATACCCAATCCTTCTGTGGAGCAATCTCCTTAATGGATGTGATCGTATCCCAGATCATATCACCAATTGTCTTCCGTCTACACTTTGGCACGTAATCGTCGGTGAAATGATAGACCAGAGCATTCTGCTTCGCCGCATGAGACAGAGTGAATGTCTCAGCAAAGATCTTACTGTATTTCACAGGAACGTAGAGGGTATAATTGGTACGAACCGAGTCAAATACTCCAACATCGGGAGTGCGAGAGGAGAGTGTGCTAAAGATTCCAAAGCGAGCAAGAAGTGTTCCCAGGCGACTGATCAACACCTTTGACACAGAGGTAGCCTTCACACAGCCCGTCTTCTTTTCTACCGCCCCATCTCCGCTAATATAGCCATCCACCAGACCCTTCACAAAGTCATCTGGAGCCTGGAAGATCCACTCAGGAAGAGTCTTCTCGTGGCTGACGCGACCAAAGATCTGCATCACTGTGGCCAGAAGCGTGGAATGAATAACGAGGCTGGTTGTACCCTTGATACCTGTCTTCTCTACCTCTTTCTGTTCACACACCATGTGGGTTCCAACATTCCACTTAGCCATGAGAGCATTAACTCTCTCGAGGTACGCAGAATCATTGTTGGTAATATTGATCTTGGTAGTATTTGCCATCCCCTCGGCAAGGTAGGCGCCAACAAAGAACCCAAACTCCTGTGTTAAAGGGAGATTCTCTGGAATCTGACTCACATCTGGGCGAGTCCGTGCAGGGTAGACAAAGCCAGGACGAATGTTCTCGGCATTTGTGTTCTTGCCATCCGCAATTGCCTCGCGGAAAGCATCGCTGCGGCTATAGGGGACTGTGAAGAGAGTTCCCTGATTCTTCTGGAACCAATGCCGGTCGCCCTGCATCGCATCAAGTGCGGCGTGGACATCCGTGCCATACATCCACTCTGTCGCAGGAAGAATCGTGCGAAGAGAGATGCTTTCCTTATAGCGAAGGCCGTCGAGAGCAAGTGAATTGGCGATAGGGAGAATATCACCCACATTCAGTTCAGAGCCATTAATATGTCGAACCTTTCCATCAATCAGTGTGAGGAAGGACTTGCCCTTGGTCGCCTTAATTGTACGCCCTGAAGCCAGGGTAACCTCCAGAATGGTATTTGTACCATCCTCATTGACCACAGGATGTCTGGTAATTGCTTCCAACTTTGTCCACATCATCTTACCCTCCTCGTCGCAACTAATTGCCTGCCAATCATTCCCATCATCCAGCGCCAGGTAGAGCTGATTATTAGGAAACTCCTGGATCTTGTCTGTATACGCAGCGAGATGCGCATCAATGAACTCGCCAATCTGCGGGCAGACAATCTCACCATTCTTGGCAATCATCACCTTTGTGTCCCAGTCGACACTGTTGAGTGTGTTATGGACTAGAATTGCGTCATCAACCATAAAGGAATCGTTGCCAGGAACCGTGAAGTCATAGACATACTCCTTGGGATCCGCCAGATACTCTAGGTTCACAATCTCATCCCAGATGACGTTGGAATATGCAGCAGAGCGCAGAGAAGCGATTGTAGTCAGAACCTCCTCAGGCGTGTCAACCGTCACAGCGGCCTCAAAGGTCTTGACATAGGCCTGCAGTGTCTGACGACCCACACTCTCCTTCTTTGTCCACCGCCCGTAATTCCGAGACTGCCCAGGAAGCTCCAGTGCCTTTCCTACCGCAGCAATCTGATGTCCAACCTCGGGAATCTTGTCAAAGAGTTCCTTGGTATCATGCTTGTCCTCGCGCTCCATGTAGGCAATGATCTCATCCAGAGCAGCCGCCTTCTCCTCCAGACGGAATCCGATCCTCTCCTTGAACTCGGCTGCATATCGTTTCAGAACATTAATCGTGTAGAAGATCTTATCAGGGATTCGCACGGATGTCTCCTCACTCATCACGCTGAAGAAGCCGCAATAGGATAGAAGGCGGTTGATGTGGCGAATGAGCCCCTTACTCCTGCTTCCAGCACGAATCTGCTGTCTGGCAGCATTCACATTGCCATCACCGTCAAAGTAGCCGCTCAGAAGACCCTCCTGGAACTCACGAGGTGCTGAATAGGTAACAGCACCAACCGTCTTCTCATAGGATCCAGTATTGAACTCGGTATGTAAGAAGTCCTTGAGTGCTTTGCTTGAGATATTCGTATTCTTAGAAGGACCGTACTCTCCCTGATAGTTTCTCACGGTAATAGGCCAGGAATAGGTTACCGCTAAAGTTCTAATGCACTGCTCAACCATAGGATGAATCTTGCAGATACTCACTGTATTCCCAATGAAACATCCATCAGCCAGGTAAATACCACACAGCCAGCCAAAGTCCCTGTCAAGAGTGAATCCTGAATGGCTGGTAATGAGAGACAGAGGAACCTGATCAACCTTCGTTGCAATAGGCATCCGCATCCCCACGGCCAACTCAGATCCTAGCACAGGCTCAATACCCTTCTCCGTGCGTTTCAGGAAGGAATGAGTCAAGGTAGCCGTGGTTGAACGTCCAGACTTGGTTGTCACCTTCACCAATCCACCATTGGCTGGGTGACGACTCACCTGGCTAATCCGCTTCCATGAGGTCTTCTCGTCGTTACTCACACCCATGATATAACACTCCTTGCCTTCTGGTAAATCATAGACCACACTGTCCTTTCCAATTGTGATGACGTCTTCTGCATTAGAAGCCAGCATTTTGTCAATAAAATCCCCAATAGCTCCCACATGGTTCCCCCCGTCGCGTGAGATTTGAACAAATGCATGACGTAGGCACGACATTTGTGTACTCGGTTCGCCAATACTCTGTGCAGCAATAATTCCCACGTGCTCTCCAGGCTGAACCCAGGCCTGCCAATTCTTTGTCACGAGAACCTCGCAGAGTGTGTCAAAGGCTGACTCGGTGAAGCGATCCTGCAGAATGAGCTTGCTTGGGGACAGATAGAAGCGCAGGAGAGCCGCCCAGATGATATGATAGCCCTGCGTCTTCTTCAGGACTGCATCAATCCCCTTTAGCACCGTCGCGGGAGTCAGATTGGTCTTTTGCTCAGGGCGAAGACCGAACTTGATCTTGATGTTGAGAATCAGTCTCTCCAGGTTCACGGGAGAATAGATACTTCCCTGGCGGCCACTCTTGAAGATTTCCTCTACAATCATCTTCCTATCAGCATACACCTGCTTAGTGTACGCGGCAAGAACCTCCGTGTCATCCCCACGAGCAACACCCAGCACTTCCGTCAAATCCACATCCTTCAGTCCGAACTCCTTGTCCAGTTCATCGTCTGTCATAGAGGCGAGAGGGAGAGGCTGCGACTCAATCTTGGTGGAGTTAATGCCATCTTCACCATACTGGAACTGGGTGATATTCATATTGGCATCGCGGACAGTGCCATCGTTCTGTACGACCAAATCCTCCATAGCCTTCACAATCTGACGCTGAATATATCCTGTGTCGGCCGTGTCGCGCACTACTAATCCATTGGCCAAGGCAAAGTTCAGAGTGCTTGGAACAGTGAGATCATACATTTTAGGATACTTTGTATATCCTGGGGTTCCATGACTAACATCAAGTATTGTTATCTTAGTAATGGCATCAGATATTACATGTTCAGATACAGTATTCTCAATAACGGGAAGCGCATCTCCAATCTTAACATCAGGCATTGACATTTCGGTATATAGACTTGTATTAGAATCGAGGACAATGAGAGATTTTCCTGCAGTCACAATGACGGTGCGGCCTCCAGCAGTTGTCACCTCATATAGGGTGTTACCAGGAT
>Ga0114960_10000955_pt1 | contig 23875 bp, 22 predicted proteins | sample C_130625_MF_Meta_FD_92637 | JGI IMG/M metagenome (GOLD analysis project Ga0114960, IMG submission 92637) | Freshwater microbial communities from Lake Croche, Canada to study carbon cycling - C_130625_MF_MetaG | ecosystem: Environmental > Aquatic > Freshwater > Lake | place: Lake Croche, Canada... | reverse complement strand
TGCGTGGTCGATCTTCTCCCGCATCGCCACGGGACTGGGTCTCTACGCAGCGGTTGGCTGGTTGTTCTCCCTCTGGCTCGGGCACGCGCCCGAGCTGATTGCGGCGGGAGCGCTGGTCGGACTTGGTCTGGCGTTCTACATGGTGCTGAAAGACTTGTCGAGAACGTCCCCGAACGACGCAAGGCGAAGGAGCAAGTGATGCGCACGGGAGGCTGCGTTGCCTAGCGCGGTACTGGCCAATGGCGGCCTGTCGTGTCACCTCATGTCTGGGTGTGGCTTCCCGGCGCCTGGTGCAGAAATCTTCCAGTTCGACGCGGTGTTGTCCTTTGATGTTTTCGGGCTCACATTCCACGTTTCCAAGATCTCGTTCCTGTTGGCCCTCGCGGTGGTGCTCATCGTCGGGTTCTTCACCTACGCCTTCCGTCGACCCAAGCTGGTCCCTCGCGGAGCACAGAACGTTGGTGAGCTCGGCTACCTGTTTGTCCGCGACGGCATTGCTCGGGAGATCATCGGCAAGGACGGCGACAAGTTCGTCCCGTTCCTGTTCTCCTTCTTCTTCTTCATCTGGCTGCTGAACTTCTGGTCCATCGTGCCGTTCGCGCAGATCCCGGTGACGTCCATCTTCGCCATCCCGGTGGCGTTTGCCCTCCTGGTCTACGTGACGTGGGTGCCACTTGGCGTGTACAAGCAGGGTTTCGCCGGATTCTTCGGCGGAATCATGTTTCCCCCGGGCGTTCCCAAGGCGATGTACATCCTGCTCACGCCGATCGAGTTGATCTCCAACCTCATCGTGCGTCCATTCACCCACTCGGTGCGTCTGTTCGCGAACATGTTCGCCGGCCACCTCCTGATCGCCACATTCTCGGTGGCGACCTTCTACCTGATCAGCGCCAGCGTGATCGGCATCCTCGGATCGGTCGCCTCGTTCGCGGTGGCCGTGGCCCTCACCGGCTTCGAGGTCCTGATTCAGGCGCTCCAGGCCTACATCTTCACCCTGCTCGCCGCGGTCTACATCAGCGGTGCGCTGCACGCAGAGCACTGATCGGTACGTTCTACCCGCACGTCCATAACTGAACAGCTCCATCAACCCAAGACCCCTGACCGGCGGACCTCCCGTCGGACGGACAGCAAAGGACAGGACATGTCGCTTCTCGCGGAAGTCACCGGCTCCATCGGTTCGCTCGGCTACGGCCTCGCGGCCATCGGCCCCGGCATCGGCATCGGCATCATCTTCGGACAGGGCGTGCAGGCCATCGCCCGTCAACCCGAGGCATACGGCGTTATCCGCCAGAACATGCTCCTGGGCTTCGCGCTCGCTGAGGCACTTGCCCTCATCGGCTTCGTTGTCCCGTTCGTGTTCGGTAAGTAGTTCACCAACCCGCTTAGCTTCTCGATCAGTTCCTTCAGGAATAGGTAAGGGAGTCACGTCGTGACATTCGGAGTTCTGGCAACGGTCGTCTCCGCCGCCGAAGGTGGCGAGCAGATGCCTTCCGTCCTCGCGGTGCCCATCGATGAGTTGATCATCGGGATCATCGCGTTCCTGATCGTGTTCGGCGCTCTCGCCAAGCTGGCTCTTCCGAGTATCAAGAAGACCCTTGACGAGCGTGCCAATCTGATCGAGGGCGGTCTCAAGCGCTCGGAGGATGCTCAGGCGGAAGCTCAAGCTCTGCTCGATGAGTACCGAGCGCAGTTGGCTTCGGCCCGTGAAGAAGCGGCGTCCATCCGCACGCAGGCACAGGCAGACCGGTCGGCCATGATCGAGGAGGCGCGCAACGAGGCTCGCGCGGCGGCCGCACAGGTCACCGCAAGTGCTGAGGCGCAGATGGCCGCCGATCGTGCACAAGCGACTGCTCAGCTCACTCGACAGGTGGGGGAGTTGGCAGTCACGCTGGCGAGCAAGGTAGTGGGACAGGCACTGGCGGACGACGCTCGCATCAAGTCGTCGGTCGACGCATTCCTCGATGACCTCGAGCGGCAGGCGACACGCTGATGCTGGGAGCCAGTCGCGAGAGCCTTGCGGCGTGTCAGGAGGGCATTGATGCCCGCCGGCACGACGCGATGTTCGCGCGCCTGCCCGAGGATCTGTTTGCGGTCGCGTCGTTGCTCGATGGTCAACGACAGCTGCTCGCCGCGCTGGCCGATTCAGGCCAACCGTCGTCGTTCCGTGACGGGCTCGTACGCGACGTGTTTGCTACACGCGTATCCGAGTTGGCCATGGACGTCGTCCTTCTGGTCGTCTCTCGGCGCTGGTCGTCTGAGTCCGACATGGTGCTCGCACTCGAGCTCCTCGCCGATCAGGCGGCCTTCACGGTTGCCCAGAACGACAGCTCTCTGGATGCCACGGAGGAGGAGCTCTTCCGCTTCGGTCGCGCCCTCGATGCGTCCTCGGACCTGCAGATGGCGCTCACCGATCCGGCTCAGAGTGCCACCGTCAAGTCCAACATCGTTCGTGATCTGCTCGCCGGTCGCGGCACAGTGGCGACGTCGCAGGTCCTGCAGTATGCCGTGGGCCATCTGCACGGCCGACGCATCGACTCCGTCATCGAAACCCTGTGTGCGCTCGCAGCGCAGCAGCGGCAGCGCATGGTGGCCGAGGTTCGAGTAGCGGCACCTCTAGACGACGCGCAGCGCACCCGCCTGCAGTCACTGCTCAGTCGGTTGAAGGGCCGCGAGGTCCGCCTCAACGTTGCCGTGGACCCCAGTGTCCTCGGCGGCGTACACGTTCAGATTGGTGACGAGGTCATTGATGGCACTGTCGCCTCTCGCATGGAACAGGCCCGTCGGGCCTTGCTCGGCTAAGACCACACGACCACACACCTAATCGATCCACGTACCAATCAACCAAGGCCAGGGAGAGGACACACACCATGACGGAGCTGACGATCCGGCCGGAGGAAATCCGGGATGCGATCGAGCGGAACGTCGCGGCGTACTCGCCGGAGACCGCTCGCGAAGAGGTCGGACGAGTCATCGAGACCGGTGACGGCATCGCTCGCGTCGAGGGCTTGCACTCGGCGATGACCAACGAGCTGCTGGAGTTCGAGGGCGGCCTGCTGGGTCTGGCCCTGAACCTCGACGTCCGGGAAATCGGCGTCGTGCTCCTCGGTGACGGCTCGAAGATCGAGGAAGGTCAGGCTGTTCGTCGCACGGGAGAGGTCCTGTCAGTTCCCGTCGGTGACGCCTACCTCGGTCGCGTCGTCGATCCCCTGGGTAACCCGATCGACGGACTCGGCCCCATTGCCGCCGAGACCCGCCGCGCGCTTGAAGTCCAGGCCCCCTCGGTCGTTCAGCGCCAGCCCGTCAAGGAGCCGATGCTGACCGGCATCAAGGCCATCGACGCTATGACCGCTATCGGCCGCGGCCAGCGCCAGTTGATCATCGGCGACCGCCAGACCGGCAAGACCGCCGTATGTCTGGACACGATCCTCAACCAGCGCGAGAACTGGCTGTCGGGCGATCCCGCCAAGCAGGTCCGCTGCGTTTACGTCGCGATCGGCCAGAAGGGTTCGACCATCGCGTCCGTCAAGGGCGCGTTGGAGGAGTACGGCGCGCTTGAGTACACGACCATCGTGGCTGCTCCGGCATCTGACCCGGCCGGCTTCAAGTACCTCGCGCCTTACACCGGCTCGGCCATCGGCCAGCACTGGATGTACAACGGCAAGCACGTTCTCATCGTGTTTGACGATCTGTCCAAGCAGGCCGAGGCCTACCGCGCTGTGTCACTGCTGCTGCGTCGCCCGCCGGGCCGCGAGGCGTACCCCGGCGACGTCTTCTACTTGCACAGCCGTCTCCTCGAGCGTTGCGCCAAGCTCTCCAACGAGATGGGTGCCGGTTCCATGACGGGCCTCCCGGTCATCGAGACCAAGGCCAACGACGTGTCGGCGTACATCCCGACCAACGTCATCTCGATCACCGACGGCCAATGCTTCCTGGAGTCCGACCTGTTCAACTCCGGTGTTCGTCCGGCCATCAACGTCGGCATCTCGGTGTCGCGCGTCGGCGGCTCCGCTCAGCCCAAGGCCATGAAGAAGGTTGCCGGCCGTCTGCGCCTCAATCTGGCTCAGTTCCGTGAGCTGGAGGCTTTTGCGGCCTTCGGTTCCGATCTCGATGCGGCGTCCAAGGCTCAGCTCGAGCGCGGTGCGCGACTGGTCGAGCTGCTCAAGCAGCCGCAGTACCAGCCGCAGTCGATGGAGCGCGAAGTCGTCTCCGTGTGGTCGGGCACGACCGGCCAGCTCGATGACGTTCCGGTGGAGGACATCCGTCGATTCGACGCGGAGTTCCTGGCATTCATCGAACGTTCCAAGCCGGCGGTCTTCGAGACCATCCGCTCGACCACCGATCTCTCGGACGACACGGTGACGGTGCTTGAAGCCGCCATAGCGGAGTTCAAGAAGCAGTTCACGACATCGGCCGGGCACCTACTGGTCAACGATGAGCCGGTGTCTGCGGTGTCGGATGCGGATATCGATCCGACCAAGATCACACGGCAGGTGCGGGGCTAACTGTGGGCGCGCAACTACGTGTCTTCCGGCGGCGGATCAAGTCCGTCCGGGCGACAAAGAAGATCACGAAGGCGATGGAACTCATCGCCTCGTCTCGCATCATCAAGGCGCAGCAGCGCCTCGATGCGTCGTTGCCGTACCTGACTCATCTGACCCGTTCGATCGGTGCTGCGGCATCCACGGCCAGTGACGTGCGCAAGCACCCCCTCATGGCCAACGATGACAATCGCACTCGCGCCGCAATCTTGATCATCACCGCCGATCGCGGGCTCGCCGGCGCTTATTCCTCCAATGCCTTGAAAGCTGCCGAGTCGCTGGCCACCAACCTGCGTGCCAAGGGCATGTCGATCGAGTTGTATGTCGTGGGCCGCAAGGGCGTGGGCTTCTATCGCTTCCGTGAGCGCGCCATGGCGGGGGAGTACACCGGATTCACTGATCAGCCCACGTACGCCGATGCCAAGCGCATCGGAGGTGACCTTCTAGAGGCGTTCCTGACGCCCGACACCGAAGGCGGCGTCGATGAGATCCATGTTGTCTACACGCGTTTCATCTCTATGGTCACGCAGGAGGCGCACATCCAGCGCGTTCTGCCGCTGGAGGTAGTCGATGAAGTGGTCGACAAGGCCGATAGCGCGGTTGCATTCCCGTTGTACGAGTTCGAGCCGGATGCAGAGGCCGTCCTTGACTCTTTGCTACCGCGCTACATCGACCACACCGTGTACTCAGCTCTGCTGATGGCCGCGGCTTCCGAGCACGCTGCCCGTCGCCGGGCAATGAAGTCGGCAACCGACAATGCCGAAGAACTCATCAAGTCGCTTTCCCGTCAGGCCAACCAGGCCCGCCAGGCCGAGATCACCCAAGAAATCAGCGAGATCGTCGGCGGCGCCGACGCTCTGTCCGCCAGCGCATAGGAGGAACCATGACCGCAACGACTGAGACCAAGACCGGTGTAGGCCGAGTCGCACGCGTGACCGGCCCGGTCGTCGACGTGGAGTTCCCCGTCGAGGCCATGCCGGCGCTCTACAACGCGCTCACCGTGGATGTGTCGTTCGATAAGAACTCAGAGGGTGGCGGCTCGCGCATGCTCACCCTCGAGGTCGCTCAGCACATCGGCGACAACATGGTGCGCGCCATCTCGATGCAGGCCACCGACGGTCTCGTGCGTGGAGCTCCCGTGCAGGACACCGGAAACCCGATCATGGTCCCCGTCGGCGATGTCACCAAGGGTCACGTGTGGAACACCCTCGGCATCCCGTTGGATGTGCCGGAATCGTCGCTCGAGATCAAGGATCGCTGGAGTATCCATCGCCAAGCACCCGCATTCGACCAGCTCGAGTCCAAGACCGAGGTCTTCGCGACCGGCATCAAGGTCATTGACCTGCTGACCCCGTACGTCAAGGGCGGAAAGATCGGCCTGTTCGGCGGCGCCGGTGTCGGCAAGACCGTTCTCATCCAGGAAATGATCTACCGAGTCGCCGAGAACTTCGGTGGTGTGTCGGTGTTCGCCGGCGTCGGCGAGCGCACCCGCGAGGGCAACGACCTCTTCCTCGAAATGACTGAGTCAGGCGTTATCGAGAAGACCGCACTTGTGTTCGGTCAGATGGACGAGCCGCCGGGCACGCGTCTTCGCGTCGCGCTCACGGCCCTCACGATGGCGGAGTACTTCCGCGATGTGCAAAAGCAGGACGTGCTGCTGTTCATCGACAACATTTTCCGCTTCACTCAGGCCGGTTCTGAGGTGTCGACCCTGCTGGGCCGAATGCCCTCGGCCGTCGGCTATCAGCCGACCCTGGCCGACGAGATGGGCCAGCTGCAGGAGCGCATCACGTCGACCCGCGGACACTCGATCACCTCGCTGCAGGCGATCTACGTTCCGGCTGACGACCTCACTGACCCGGCCCCGGCTACCACGTTCGCTCACCTTGACGCAACGACGGTGCTCTCGCGTCCGATCTCGGAGCTCGGCATCTACCCGGCCGTGGATCCGCTCGACTCCACCTCGCGCATTCTCGATCCGCGCTACGTGGGCGAGGAGCACTACCGCGTTGCCGCTCGCGTCAAGGAGATCCTGCAGCGTTACAAGGATCTGCAGGACATCATCGCGATTCTCGGCATCGACGAGCTGTCCGAAGAAGACAAGATCATTGTGGGACGCGCACGTCGCATCCAGCGCTTCCTGTCACAGAACATGTTCGTGGCCGAAGCCTTCACCGGCCAGCCCGGATCCTTTGTTCCGGTCGAAGAGACCATCGCCTCGTTCAAGCGTCTGTGCGAAGGCGACTACGACCACCTGCCTGAGCAGGCATTCTTCATGTGCGGCGGCATCGACGAGGTCGAGAAGAACGCGGCCGACCTGGCCAAGAAGTAGCCATGGCCGAGTTGACCGTCGCGGTCGTATCAGTGGAACGGGCCCTGTGGTCCGGCGCTGCATCGAGTGTTGTTGCCAAGACGCCGGAGGGTGACATCGGCATTCTGCCGGGTCACGAGCCGGTGCTGGCGCTCCTGCAGGACAGCCCTGTGCGAGTGACGACTGCGGACGGCTCCGTGGTCGTGGTTGCTGCCCATGGCGGCTTCCTGTCGGTGGCCAAGGACGAGGTCAACATCATCGCCGAAGTCGCCGAACTGGCGGCAGACATCGACATCGATCGTGCCAAGACGGCACTTGCGCGTGCACAGGCCGCAGGCGAGGAGCCCGATGAGCAGGCGGCGTTGAAGCGTGCTGAGACCCGCCTCTCGGCGGCGTCGATGGCCGGCATCAACCGCTAGGCCGTCACGCAGGGTCGGCGGCCGTGCGAACCGTCATTCGCTCGATCACGTCTGCCCGCCGACGTCGGATCGAGTTGCGCCAGACCTCGACCGTGAATGTCTGGACCGGGAACCACAGCATGACCCAGCTGGTGACGCTGAGGCCCTCGGCAACTGCAGCCAGCGGATCGTTGTTCGTCGTATCGCTGTAGTTGCGCAGGTAGATGGCCGCCGTCTGCAGGACGAGAAAAACCGCCACCCCAACCGCGAACAGCCGCCGACCGATGGCCCCTCCGGCCGCCGTCGATTCATTGTCCATACGGTTTTGAACCCGCACCCAGCGTCGGACAGCGGCGGTGAGGTCGTCGTCGATCCCGGGGCGGATGTGCGAGGCAGGGAGTAGAAGGAGGAGTTCCACCTCATCGGTCTTGCGAGGCTGTCGCAGGAGAAGCAGATCTCGCACGGTCTCCATTGCGGGCTGCGCCGTGAATTCGGTGTAGTCCGGCGACGTCGGGTTCAGAGCAACGACCTCGAACAACTGCTCAGCCGACTGCAGCCGGACGGTGAGTTGATAGGGCACGGCAGGTGTCCTAGCGGTTGGCGCCCGGCTGCCACAGCACGTCGCCGGTGGGCAGGTTCGCGACGCGCGACAGGATGAAGAGCAGGTCGCTGAGGCGATTGAGGTACGTGGCCGTAAGCATGTTCATACCGCCGTGGTACGTGTCCAGGGCGGCCCACGTGCTGCGCTCTGACCGACGTACAACGGTGCGGGCCACATGAAGGTGAGCCGCGAGCGGCGAACCGCCCGGCAGAATGAAGGAGCGGAGTGGCTCGAGCTTGCCATTGTATTCGTCGCACCAGGATTCGAGTCGATCGATGTACGGCTGCGTCACTCGCAGGGGCTCATGCTCGGGGTTATCGATCACCGGGGTGCAGAGGTCGGCCCCCACATCGAAGAGGTCGTTCTGCACAGTGACGAGGAGCGTGCGGATGTCGTCGGGGACCTCGGACGAGGCCAATGCGAGGCCAATGACGCAGTTAGCCTCATCGACGTCGGCATAGGCCTTGAGCCGCGGATCATTCTTGCCCGTGCGGCTCATGTCGCCCAGGGAGGTGGTGCCGTCGTCGCCGGTGCGGGTGTAAATGCGTGTCAGATTGACCATAGGCCGACCCTATGGCACATCGGGGACCTGAGCCGGTTCGCGCCTACGATGTGGGCGTGGAGGTTGTGCGGGTCGTCGGGGGTGTGCCCCTGCGCGGCGAGGTACACGTCGTGGGCGCCAAGAACTCCGTTCTCAAGCTCATGGCTGCCGCCCTGCTCGCCCCGGGTGTCAGCACGATCCAGAACGTCCCGGACATCCTCGACGTCGAGATCATGTCTGAGCTGCTTCGACGGCTGGGGTGTGACGTCACGCGCGAGGCTGACGCGGTTCGTATTGACGTCCCGCAGGAGCCCGACCATCGCGCCGACTACGACCTCGTTAGGCGCATGCGTGCGTCGATCTGCGTCCTCGGTCCTTTGGTCACGCGGATGCGAGCAGCGCACGTGGCTTTGCCCGGGGGAGACAACATCGGCTCCCGAGGTCTGGACATGCACATCGACGGGCTCGTGCGCATGGGTGCCGAGGTCACCAATGAGCATGGCTACCTGATCGCGTCGGCGAGCAATCGCCTGCGCGGAGCACACGTGTGGCTGGACTTCCCCAGCGTCGGTGCGACCGAGACGATCCTGATGGCCGCAGTGCTGGCTGAGGGCACAACGGTGATTGACAATGCGGCTCGCGAGCCAGACATCGTGGATATCTGCGAGATGCTCATCGCGATGGGGGCTCAGATCGATGGCGTGGGGACGTCGACGATTGAGGTGCAGGGCGTCGACGCGCTGCAGCCGGTCACCCACCGCACGGTTCCCGACCGCATCGTGGCGGGCACCTGGGCCGTGGCTGCTGCCATGACGTTGGGCGATATCACGGTGCGCGATGCGCGCGCCGAACACCTGTTGATGGCATTGGAGAAGCTCGCCATCGCGGGTGCCGAGATCACGACAATGCGTGAAGGTTTTCGCGTGCAGATGACACGGCGTCCGAAGGCGGTGGACATCGTCACGTTGCCATATCCCGGATTCCCAACGGACCTGCAGCCACAATTCATCGCGCTCAATGCCATTGCTGAAGGCGCCGCTTTGGTCACGGAGAATCTTTTTGAGGCTCGCTTCCGATTCGTGCAGGAACTCGCGCGCCTCGGCGCGGACGTGCGCACCGATGGCCACCATGCGCTGGTACGCGGACGTGCGCGACTTTCGGCGGCCCCCGTTGAGGCCACAGATATTCGCGCGGGTGCGGGGCTGGTCCTTGCCGGTCTCGTGGCCGAAGGCGAGACAACGGTCTATGGAATGTCACATGTGGATCGCGGTTATGCCGGTTTCATCCCGGCCCTGCAGTCTCTCGGCGCAGACGTGCAGCGCGTCGACGTCGGCTGACCTGGGCTCTCGCGCTTATAGGTCGGATAGGTACGTCGGGTTCTCAGGTCACTAACCCAGCAACTTCTGGGCCTTTGCCAGATCTGCGGGCCACACCAGAACCCGCGGCCCCTCGAGCGTTGTCGCCAGGTTGGCCCGAATGCCACCGGCCTCGAGCTTTCGCCGTAGGACTTCGCCTTCGATGAAGTTCGTGGGTGAGGCCACAGGCACGAGCAGGCCGTACTCGTCGACCGTGCCCTGCTTGGCTGGGGCAGCGACGACGGACGAGCCTCGGCGATGAGACCAGCGCAAGATCAGGATCAGCAGGCCGATCAGGGCAGCGGCAATGAGCGGGCCGAACGCAAACGAGAATGCGTTCCAACTGGGCATGCGGCAATCGTGCCGCGTGGGAGCTCTAGCCGCCACCCGATGCGGTGCCGCGAGCCGATACGGTGCCCATCGTGCGGATCGTCGTGGCTCGGTGCAGCGTGGACTACGTGGGGCGGTTGACCGCCCATTTGCCTGAGGCCACCCGCGTCCTGATGCTCAAGGCTGATGGATCGGTCCTGATCCACTCCGATGGTGGGTCCTACAAGCCGCTGAACTGGATGAGCCCGCCGTGCGTTACGCGCATGGTGGATGGTGATTCTTCTGACGAGCCGTCGCGTTGGGTTGTGGAGAACAAGGCCGGCGAGCAGTTGCAGATCACCCTCCATGAAGTCATCCACGATGTCGAGCATGACCTGGGTATTGATCCCGGTCTGGTGAAGGACGGCGTCGAATCCCACCTCCAGGCACTCCTTGCTATGCATGTGGCGGTACTAGGCGAAGGGTGGACGTTGGTGCGCCGAGAATTCCCGACGGCGATTGGCCCGGTGGATCTCCTGTGTCGTGATGGTGTGGGTGGCGCAGTAGCCGTGGAGATCAAGCGCCGAGGCGAAATTGACGGAGTCGAGCAGTTGACCCGGTACTTGGAGCTGCTCAATAGAGATCCATTGCTGTCGCCTGTCAGCGGGGTGTTCGCCGCGCAAGAAATCAAACCTCAGGCGCGGGTGCTAGCTGAGGATCGTGGCATTCGGTGTGTGGTCTTGGATTACGAAGCACTGAAGGGCACAGACGACCCCGGTCTGCGCCTGTTCTGACGGTCTACCGCATCTGTCCCGGTACCCTGCCCATGTGGGCCGCAAGAACCGTCGTCGTGAAGACGATGCGCGCGAGATGTCACCCGCGTATTCCTCACAGACCGTGGAAACCTACGCGGGTGAGGACTGGTTCGTGCGTCGACTGACCGGCTCCTCGTCCACCAAGCCCTACCGATGCCCTGGGTGCGACCAGGAAATCCGTCAAGCAACGCCGCACGTGGTGGCGTGGCCCGTGGATGGCCCGGTCGAGAGTCGTCGCCATTGGCACACGCCCTGCTGGACCGCTCGCGACCGACGCACCTCGCGCCAAGTACGCGGACAGGGGCCGAGGTACTGATGACGGAGATCGTCGCAAACTCGGTCCTTCCGGCCGTACGTGAGCCACTGCGCCTGCGCACGTCCGATGGCCTCACCTTGGTTGGTGAGTTGGCGCTTCCTGTCGACCAGCCCGCGCGTGGCACGGTCGTGTGTGTCCATCCCCTGCCCACGCATGGCGGAATGATGGACAGCCATGTCCTGCGCAAGATGTCTTGGCGGTTGCCTGCTCTCGCAGGAATGGCAGTGCTGCGCTTCAACACGCGTGGCACGACCAGCGCGGCCGGCACGAGCGAGGGCCAGTTCGACGCCTCCACCGCTGAGGGGCTGGACCTGCAGGCGGCCATCGACGACGTCGTTCGTCGAGGACTTCCTGACCCATGGCTCCTGGGCTGGTCATTTGGCTGCGACGTCGTACTGCGACACGGCGATGTGGCGCCGGTGACGGGCGCCATTCTGCTGTCACCTGCACTTCGGTTTGCCACGGTCGCTGAGATGACGTCATGGAATGGAAATGGTCGCCCGGTGGTGTGCCTCATTCCGGAATTCGACGACTACCTGCAGCCGGCCGAGGCTCAGGAGCGATTCTCAGTGATGACCCATGCTGATGTGCGGCCTGTCGCAGAGGCCAGGCACCTGTGGGTGGGGGAGAGATTCGTGCGCCATGTGCTCGATGAGGTCGCGGAGTGTGTCGTGCCGGGATCGAGTCCGTTGCCGCGCGAGTGGTACGGCCCGATGGAACGCTGGTCAGATCTGCCTACAGCCCAGTCGCCTTCTTGATCAATGCAGCAAACGCCTTGGCGCCCGGCCCCGTCAGGTGGACGCCATCGGATACAAACCATTCCGGATGTCCCTGGGCGGCTGCGTTCCAGTCCACGACGACAACATTGGGATAGTCCTTGGTGACCGTGTTGATCACCTTGTTGTCAGGTCCTCGCCATGGTCTGGGTACCGCGGTGTTCACGACGACCACGCGCTTGCGGTCGGTCAGTTGATCCAGCATCGCCCGCAGGATTGACTCGGGCATCACGCCGTTGGTCCCCGCATGGATGACCACGACGTCGGCGAGACGTCCATGATTCTTCGTCTTGGCGATGCGTCCGGTGAATGCCCCGGGGAATCGAGAAACCGCGGCGTCGACCTTGGCGCCAGGTATCGCCTCGTAGATAGCGGCGCGTGCCCCGAGCATGACGGAGTCACCAAACAAGGTGACAGGTCCGTTGTCGATGGCAGTGGGGGACGCCGTGGCACTGGGCGCGCCCGGTGAGCTTGCGGATGCGGATGCGGATGCAGATGCAGATGCAGATGCGGTTGGTCCGTCGTCAATGCCAATCTCCGTGGGGCCACCGTTAGCAATACCCATAGCCTGGGCGACGTCCGGCGCGACCGCCGCCTCGGTGTTGGGTGCAGGAGCGGCGATGAGGGTGACGACCAACACCACAAGTCCGACGGCGAGCAGGCTGCCGCCGGTGGCGAAGATCCCTGTGATGCGAGCGTGCATCGTGCCGGTAGACGTGCGCCAATGCCGCCACACGCGCATAAGGACGCCGCGACGAATAGGGATCTCAACAAACCGGTAGGACAGCTCGGCAACGCCGAACGTCAGTGCGAGGCGAAGAAGGAGAACGATGGGGCCGTCAAGAGGCCAGTCCAAAAGTGGTCGGGTGACCATGTAGATCGGCCAGTGCCACAGGTACAGCCCGTAGGAACGTTGGCCGATCCAACGCAGCGGTTGTACGCCAAGCCACCGTCCCAGTGGAGCACCCGGGTGGGTAGCCATGGCGATCAGCAGCATGGTCACGACCGCCAGGATCAGGAAGCCGCCCTGCGTGTACATGAAAGGCGTGTACTCGCCCACGAACACGAAGAAGTACAGAACACATCCAAGTGCGACGAGTCCCACGCCCGTCACGATGATGGAACTCGTGCGGGCGAGTGGAGCTCGTAGTCGGCCGGGACGCCAGAGCGTGGCCAGTGCTGCGCCGATGAGCAGACCCATGCAATGTGAGTCAGTGCCGAAGTAGGCGCGACTGGGATCGGCCACGTCGGGGAAGCCGTTTTGGCGAGAGACCACGATGAGCCATGCCGTTGAAACAGCGGCCAGCACGAGTGAGACAAGCGCTACTCCGCGACGGCGCATGCGTCGATACACGAGGTACGTGATGGCTGGCCAGATCAGGTAGAACTGTTCCTCGACCGCCAACGACCACAGGTGCTTGAGCAGTGGGGGTCGTCCGATGTACTCGAAATACGACTGCTCCTGGATGACGTACCACCAGTTATTGACGTAGAAGATTGATGCCAGTGCATCGGTGCGAACCTGTGGGGCGGCATCGCGGTACACAAGGACGGCCGCAAGGCATACAACGATCAGTACGAGGATGAGCGCGGGGAGCAACCGTCGTGCTCGGCCAAGGTAGAAGCGACTGAAGTCCAGGCGTCCTGAACGATCCATTTCCTCCAAGATCAGCGACGTGATGAGGAATCCGCTGAGGACGAAGAAGACATCCACACCCAGGAAACCGCCGGGCAGCCAAGGAATGTCCGCGTGGTAGAGCAGGACTCCTAAGACCGCGATGGCGCGGAGTCCATCCAAGCCTGGGAGGTAGCCCATTTCCCCGACCGCGCGGCCCCGATCCAGACGCCACGGCTGCTGTGGGGTGGCGCTCACCACCACATCGTAGGTGGGACAGGTGAAGCGCTTGTGACTGCTGGGTTAGTGGCCGGTGGTGGACTGGACAAGCTCGACGAGGACCCCACCGCAGTCCTTGGGGTGGCAGAAGTTGACCAGGGAGCCGCCGGTACCCACTTTGGCTGTCTCGTACAGCACGCGAACGCCAGCTGCTCGTAGATCTGCCGCCGCCGCCTCAACGTCGTCCACGGCGAAGGCCATCTGCTGGATGCCCGGGCCTGAGCGATCCAGGAACTTGCCGATGGTGGACTCGGGAGTCAGGGGTGCCAAGAGTTGAAGGTAGGAGTCGCCGATGGCCAACATGGCCTCGCGGACGCCTTGCTCCTCGTTGACCTCTTCATGAACGACCGCCAGGCCGAAGGCACGCTGGTAGAACGCGATGGCCTCGTCGAGGTCGGGGACGGCGATGCCGACGTGATCGATCCGGGTGGGCTGCATGGCGATATGTTGTCATCTCGTCTGATGAGGAGGGATGGCGCGGTGGACCTGACCGATCTCGTCGCAGGAGTGCGCGACGGTCGTCCGCGCGAGATTGCGCGGGCAATCTCTCTTATCGAAGACGGGTCCCCGCAGGTGCCGCAGCTGCTGTCGGCTTTGGTCGATGCGCGGCACGCTCGCGTCATCGGCATCACCGGGTCCCCGGGGGTCGGCAAGTCCACGACCACCTCAGCCCTGATCCGCGAATTCCGGATGCGTGACCAGACTGTCGGGGTTCTCGCGGTCGACCCCTCGTCTCCGTTCTCCGGCGGTGCGCTGCTTGGTGATCGTGTGCGCATGCAGGAACACGCGACCGATCCCGGCGTCTTCATTCGCTCGATGGGTGCACGAGGGCACTTAGGCGGACTGGCCAGTGCGACGGTGCAGGCGTTGCACGTGCTGGACGCCGCGGGCTACGACATCGTGCTCATCGAGACAGTCGGTGTCGGTCAGTCCGAAATCGACGTAGCCGGTGCTGCCGACACCACGGTGGTGCTCTTGGCCCCCGGCATGGGCGATGGCATCCAGGCGGCCAAGGCCGGCATCCTCGAGGTGGGCGACATTCTGTGCGTCAACAAGGCTGATCGCGACGGAGCCGAATCGACCGCGCGTGAGATTCGCTCGATGCTGGCACTGGGGCATCGTGCCAACGGTGCATGGCAGCCGCGCGTGGTGATGTCCGTCGCAGCTGAACGAGATGGCATCGCGGATCTGGTCGCGGCGATTGATGCGCGCGATGAGTGGCTCGTGCAGTCGGGAACGTCACGTGTGCGGATGCGCTCCCGCGAGGAGATCCTGGGTTGGGTTGTCGGAATGCTGCGCGCGCGCATCAATGCTGAGCAGTTGGACTCCTTGGCCCTCGATGTAGCCGAAGGGCGCATCGATTCCTACTCGGCTGCCCAGGAACTGGTGGGTCCTTAACGTCGCTGCCAAGCTCCCGGCTCAGCGATGAGTGCCGAAACCTGCTCGGGCATGGTTCCTTGTGCCACATCGGCCAGCGTGGTGCGCTCGAGCACATGGCGCATGGACGCGCGAACGGCGATCCAGACCTCGCGTAGATGTTCGGCAGCGCCGCTGTATTCCAAATCCTCGGGCCGCTGACCTCGAACTGCCGCCAACGGTCCATCGAGGGCTCGGACAATGTCTGCGATCGTGATGTCGACTGGGGATCGATCGAGCCGGTAGCCACCGAGTGCGCCGCGCTGGCTTGCCACGATGCCGGCCTGGCGGAGCTGTCGCAGAATCCCTTCAAGAAATTTCAAGGGGATCGCCTGAGCCGTCGCGATGGCCTCACCTTTGATCAGTTGCGTGGGGTCCTGCGCGTATGCGGCGGTCAACTCCAGCAGCGCACGCATGCCGTAGTCGGCTTTGGCTGAAACGTGCATGGTGGGATTCTCCCGAAGTTTGAGAAGAATGACCCGTCGACACGCGGCCCTTCCGACCGGTGGGCCACAATGCGCTCATGGCCAAGATCTCTGCCCGCGGCGCCGTCGACCTAGGTGCCCTCGCCACAGCCAGACAGACCGAGCAGCGCGCGGCTAGCGCCATGGCACAGGCTCCAGCCGGCGTGGTCATCAACGCCACTGATGCGACATTCGAGACCGAGGTCCTTCAGCGGTCCCTGCAGGTCCCGGTCGTCATCGATCTGTGGGCCGAGTGGTGCGGGCCGTGCAAGCAACTCTCGCCGGTGCTGGAAATGCTGGCTGCTGAGGGTGCTGGCCAATGGGTTCTCGCGAAGATCGATGTTGATGCCAATCCGGCAATCTCACAGGCGTTCCAGGTGCAGTCGATCCCTGCGGTATTCGCGGCCATTGGCGGGCGAGTGTTGCCGTTGTTCAACGGCGTGTATCCCGAAGCACAGATTCGGCAGATCCTCGAAGAGCTCTTGCGAGTAGCAGCCGAACAGGGCCTCCCTGGTGCTCCGGTGGAAGGCGTCCTTTCAGACGAGTCTGTTGGCGTACCGGCCGAGCCCCCGGCTGATCCTCGCTTCGATGCCGCCTATGACGCGATCGAACAGGGTGATTGGAGCGCCGCCGAAAAGGCGTACCGAGCGGTGCTCGCGGCCACCCCATCCGATCCCGACGCGCTCGCGGGGCTAGCACTCGTGGGTATTTATGCTCGCACGTCCACGGTCGATGCGCCGGCGACAGTCACCGATCCTCGGGACATGCTTCTCGCGGCGGACTTTGCCGCGCTGGACAATGATTGGGCGCGCGCATTCGAGCTCTCCATCGGCGCGGTGCGCATCACTGCAGGAGAAGACCGCGACGCTGCTCGCCAGCGTGTGCTTGATTACTTTGCGGTTGCTGGCAATGACCCCGCGGTGCCGGCTGCGCGCGCTGCACTGTCGAACGCGCTGTTTTAGTCCTGCCAGCCGTCGTAACGCAGGATCACGGCGGCAAGCGGTGGGAGTGAAATCCATGCGCAGGCGGGCTGTCCATGGTGGCCCCAGTCCTGTGCCATCACGCTGCCAAAATTGCCAATGTTTGAGCCCCCGTAGATCTCAGCATCGGTGTTGAGGATCTCGGTCCATCGGCCCGGCATCGGCAGTCCCATCAGGTAGCCCTCGCGCGGGAGTGGCGAGAAGTTGATGGCCACCGCCACCGTGCCGCCGGAGTCGTCCCGTCGAAGGAACGTGTAGGTGTTGGAATCGGAATCGTTCGCATCAATCCATGAGAAGCCGTGCGGTTCATCGTCGGCTTGCCACAGTGCCGCGGTGTCGCGGTAGAGGTGATTGATGTCCATCACCAGTCGCTGAATGCCCTGGTGCTCGGGAAACTGCAGTAGCCACCAGTCGAGACCGGTGTCGCTGTTCCACTCAGACGATTGCGCGAACTCGGAGCCCATGAAGAGCAACTTGCGACCGGGGTGGGTGAACATCAGACCAAGGTACGCACGCAGGTTTGCGAGTTCCTGCCATCTGTCGCCGGGCATCTTGCCGATGAGAGAACCCTTGCCATGCACAACTTCGTCGTGAGAGATGGGCAGGATGAAGTGCTCGCTGTAGGCATACAGCATCGCGAAGGTGAGCTGATGGTGATGGAACTGGCGATGGATGGGCTCATGGGCGACGTAGTCGAGCGTGTCGTGCATCCATCCCATGTTCCACTTGAACCCAAATCCCAGTCCGCCCAGAAAGGTGGGGCGGGTGACGCCGGGCCACGACGTGGATTCTTCGGCGATGGTGACAATGCCGGGCACGCGGCGGTAGACCGTGGCGTTCATTTCTTGTAGGAATGCCACCGCATCGAGATTCTCGCGGCCGCCGAACTCATTAGGGCTCCACTCACCGGCCTTGCGCGAGTAGTCGAGGTAGAGCATTGACGCGACGGCGTCGACGCGAAGTCCATCCACATGGAACTCTTCGAGCCAGAACAGCGCGTTCGCTACGAGGAAGTTGCGCACCTCGGTCCGGCCAAAGTCGAACACCAGCGTGCCCCAGTCGGGATGCTCGCCGCGTCGAGGATCGGCGTGCTCGTACAGCGGCGTGCCGTCAAAGCGGGCCAGCGCCCACTCGTCCTTAGGAAAGTGGGCGGGCACCCAGTCGACGATGACCCCGATGCCCGACCGGTGAAGCGTGTCGATGAGGAACCGAAGATCGTCAGGGGAGCCGAATCGCGACGTGGGAGCAAAGTACGACGTGACCTGGTACCCCCACGACGGTCCATAAGGATGTTCGGCGACAGGCAGTAACTCCACGTGTGTGTAGCCCATGTCGAGCAGGTAGGTCGTGAGTTCGGTTGCGAGTTGCCGATAGTTGAGCCCAGGTCGCCACGAGCCCAGATGCACCTCGTAGATCGACATCGGCTGCTTGTAGGGATTGGCGAGTGACCGACGCGAGATCCACGAGTCATCCTGCCAATGATGTTGAGGAGTGGCCACGATTGATCCGGTCGCGGGCGGGATTTCGGTTGCGAAGGCCCACGGATCGGCCTTTTGCCTCCACACCCCATCGCGGCCGAGGATCTGAAACTTGTAGATGGTGCCATCGCCAATGCGTGGGATGAACAGTTCCCACACGCCGGTGGATCCAAGGGATCGCATGGGGTGCGCCGAGCCATCCCAGTAGTTGAAGTCACCCGCGACGCGAACTCCCTGCGCGTTGGGCGCCCATACGGCGAAGGAAACTCCCGTAACCACACCCATGGCTGTGGAGTAGTCACGCACATGTGCGCCCATGACATCCCAGAGCTGCTCGTGTCGGCCCTCTTGGATCAAGTGCAGATCCATGTCGCCGAGCGTGGGGAGGAATCGATAGGGGTCGTCGCTTGGGATTGTCGTGCCGCCATAGACGATGTCGAGGGAGTAGTCCGGCACCTCGGCGACAGGGAGGTCAACGCCCCAGACTCCGTGGCTTTCATGGGACATCGGGAAGTGTCCCTGTGTGGTGATGACCGTGACGGATTCGGCATGTGGCCGAAGGGCGCGCACCGTGACTATCCCGTCGTGCGCATGGGGGCCGAGGATGCTGTGCGGATCGTGGTGCCAGCCGCCGACGACCCGGTCGAGCTCCTCGGGCGAAATCGTCGTCGGCATCGAGCCTCCAGTGTCTGAGAGAGTCATGCGTCAGGCCTTACGTACATGAACGATATGGGCCACCTGCGTGTCAGGGCTGAGCTTGACGTACGACTGCTGGCCCCACGTCCAGGTTCGGTTGCTCAGCAGGTCGTGTGCAATGAAGTGCTCATCCCACGCCATTCCGAGGGCGGGCATGTGCCACCAGATTGTTGATTCACACTCCTGAGGATCCATGAGGCAGGCCACGAGAATGATGTCGTCACCCACGCGCTTGGAGAAGGCGGTGATGCCGGTGGCTTCACTTGAGTGAAACGTCAACGACCGTAGGTCCTGCAAGGCAGGATGGGCGCGCCGAATGGTGTTGAGCGCTGTGAGGTAGGGCACCAAGGTTTCATCGGTCGTCGACCAGTCGCGCGATCGCAACTGGTACTTCTCGGAATCCAGATACTCCTCGCTGCCGGGCTTGACGGCGACGTGCTCAAACAGCTCGTACCCGCTGTAGACGCCGTAGGTAGGGGAGAGTGTTGCGGCGAGGGTGGCACGAATCTGAAAACCGGCGGGGCCGGAGTGCTGCAGATACTCCGTAAGGATGTCGGGGGTATTGACGAAGAAATTCGGGCGCATGTATGCCGAGCGTTCGTGAGCCAGCTCGCTCGCGTAGGACTGGAGCTCATCGCGCCCGTTGCGCCACGTGAAGTATGTGTAGCTCTGCTGAAAGCCGACTTCGGCGAGTGCCTGCATCATGGGCGGACGGGTGAAGGCTTCGGCGAGAAACAGCACATCAGGATCGGTCCGAAAGATGCTGGCCATGAGGTGGTCCCACACCCACAGCGGCTTGGTGTGCGGGTTATCGACCCGGAAAATACGAACTCCGTGCGACATCCAAAAGCGCACTATGCGTTCAATCTCGGCGTACAGGCCCTCGGGATCATTGTCGAAATTGAGCGGGTAGATGTCCTGATACTTCTTGGGCGGGTTCTCGGCGTAGGCGATGGTGCCATCGGCGCGCGTGGTGAACCACTGCGGGTGCGCGGCGACCCATGGGTGATCGGGTGCGGCCTGCAGTGCAAGATCGAGCGCAATTTCCATGCCCAATGTGTTCGCACGCGCAACGAAGGCGTCGAAGTCTGCGATCGTGCCGAGGTCGGGGTGCACGGCGTCATGTCCGCCCTCGGTGGAGCCAATCGCCCATGGCGATCCCGGGTCGGTGGTGCTCGGAGTCAACGAGTTGTTCGGTCCCTTGCGATTGATGCGGCCAATGGGATGGATCGGTGGGAGATAGACGACGTCGAATCCCATATCCGCGATGGCGTCGAGTCGTGCCATGGCGGTGCGAAAGGTGCCAGAGGCGGGAGGTATCGCACCCTCGCTGCGTGGGAAGAACTCGTACCACGATCCGACGAGCGCCCGACGCCGCTGCACGCGTAGCGGCCAGCCCGCGCTGATCGTGACGTGCTCGCGAATGGGGTCAGCGGAAAAGATCTCCACGACAGCCGGATCTGCGCCGGCTGCCAGTCGTGCGACGAGGGGAAGGGAAGTGTTGGTCAAGGCGTGCGCAGCTGCGGTGAGCACAGCGGCCTGTGCCGCGGGGCGGTCGGCCGCGGCGCGGATGAGCAGGGTGGAGCCTTCAAGAAGTTCCAACTCGACGTCGACCCCAACGGGCACCTTGATCTGTGCCCGACGCAGCCACGTCAAGAACGGGTCGCCCCACGCCTGGATGTCGAACGTCCAATCGCCAACGGCATCCGGCTGGACGACCCCGCGCCATCCATCCATCCCGTCGCCATCGGGCCTGAGGTGGACCGTCTGTGCGATCGAGCCATCCGGGCGGCGCAGCACAGCCGTCACGCCTATCGCGTCGTGGCCTTCGCGAAAGGCAGTGACGACTACGGCGACGGCCTCACCCGCGGCCGCGGCGGCCGGCCGGCGCCCACCCAGGCTGGAGGGGGACACGGCAGCGATCGAGAATCGACCTGACAGGAGCTCGGGACAGGTGGTGGAACTCTCCGGCATGCCTTGAGACTAGCGGCGATCCGCCCGTTGACGGTGCGCGATATTGCCGCACGGCAACGTTCGTGTGAACAGACGACGCCGCGGATTTTGTCGCGATCTGATCCCCGATAGCGTGCCCGTGTGAGAGCCATTCGCCGATTCACGGTCCGTACCGTCCTTCCCGATGCCCTTACCGGGCTGGAGGAACTCGCCATCAATCTACGGTGGTCGTGGAGCCCGCAGACTCGTGACGTGTTCGACGCCATCGACCACGACCTGTGGGAGTCCACCGGACATGACCCCGTGGCTCTTCTGGGCGAGGTCTCGGCCGAGCGCCTAGATGAGCTTGCCGCGGACGGCTCATTCGTTGACTGGGTCAATCGCACCCGCGCGGACCTCCAGACCTACCTCACTCAGGATCGCTGGTATCAATCGCTGGGTACGGATGCGCCTAAGGGCATTGCGTACTTCTCTCCGGAGTACGGCATCGCCGCAGCACTTCCGCAGTACTCCGGTGGTCTTGGAATCCTTGCCGGGGATCACCTCAAGACGGCCAGCGACCTTGGCGTTCCGCTCATCGCCTTGGGCCTGTTCTACCGCGCCGGCTACTTCACCCAGTCGCTGTCGATCGATGGGTGGCAGCAGGAACGCAACCCGGTCACCGATCCCGATGAGAGTCCGGTGACCCTGCTCCGTGAGGCAGATGGCACGCCCGCCAAGGTGCGTCTCGGCATGCCTGGTGGTCGGACGGTCTCAGCACGCATCTGGGTAGCGACCGTCGGCCGCATCCCACTGCTCATGCTTGACTCCGATGTCGAGGAGAACAATCCCTCAGATCGCGAAATCACCGATCGCCTCTACGGAGGCGGCGGTGAACATCGCCTGATGCAGGAGATGCTGCTCGGCATCGGCGGCGTGCGCGCGCTGCGCACGTTCTGCCGCATCAGCGGCCACCCGGCCCCAGAGGTGTTCCACACCAATGAGGGTCACGCAGGATTCCTCGGCTTAGAGCGGATTCGCGAACTCATCGAGATAGATGGCCGCATGACATTCGATGAGGCGCTTGAGGTCACCCGCGCGAGCACGGTCTTCACCACTCACACGCCGGTACCTGCGGGCATCGACCGATTCCCACGTGAACTCATCCAGCAGTACCTCGGTGGCAGCAATTCCGCTGTCGGTGTACCGATCGACAAGGTGCTCGAACTGGGCACAGAGTCGTATGACGGGGGGGACCCCTCCGTGTTCAACATGGCCGTCATGGGACTTCGTCTTGGCCAGCGCGCCAACGGCGTGAGCCTGCTGCACGGAGACGTCTCGCGGCACATGTTCAACGGACTGTGGTCGTCATTCGACAACGACGAGGTGCCGATCACGTCGGTCACCAATGGCGTGCATGCACCCACATGGACCGCACGCGCAATCCTCGAGCTCGCGAACGGTGTGTCCATCGATGAGCCCGCTGGCTGGCACGAGATTGCCCAAGCGCCAGATGAAACTTTGTGGAGTATCAAGCGAGGGCTTCGAGACGACCTCGTCCAGATGGCGCGTGCGCGCCTTCGCGCTTCATGGATCAATCGCGGGGCGAGCCCGGCGGAGCTCGGATGGATCGATTCGGTGTTGAGCCCAGACATCCTGACCATCGGCTTCGCTCGGCGGGTGCCGTCCTACAAGCGACTTACCCTCATGTTGCGCGATCGCGATCGGTTGCGGTCACTGCTGACTAACCCGGAGCGCCCGGTGCAGCTCGTTGTTGCCGGCAAGGCTCACCCCGCTGACGACGGCGGCAAGCGCTTGATTCAGGAGCTCGTGAAGTTCGCCGACGGCGAGGACGTCCGCCATCGCATCGTGTTCCTCCCGGATTACGAGATTGACATGGCAACCGTCCTTTATCCGGGTTGCGATGTGTGGCTCAATAACCCCATCCGTCCGCTCGAGGCTTCGGGAACGTCCGGCATGAAGGCGGCGCTCAACGGTGCCCTCAACCTGTCGATCCTGGATGGTTGGTGGGATGAGTGGTTCGACGGCGAGAACGGCTGGGCCATCCCCACCGCCGATGGGGTTGAGGACACCGACCGGCGCGATGACCTCGAGGCAGAGGGTCTCTACAACCTCATCGAGAATGCAGTGTCGCCGGCTTATTACTCGCGCGATGACCGCGGGATCCCGCCGCGCTGGTTGACGATGATGAGGCACACGTTGAGCGTGCTGGGCCCAAAGGTGCTTGCCACGCGCATGCTCAAGGAATACGTCAACCGTCTGTACATCCCTGCAGCACAGGCAGGTCGGGCCGTCGAGATGGACAACAACGCTCTCGCGCGCGATCTGTCGTCGTGGAAGCAGCGCGTTCGCAGTGCGTGGTCACAGGTCAAGGTCGAGCACGTCGATGCGGATGGTCTCGGTGATGTCGTCAATCTTGGGTCGCAGGTGATGATTCGCGCGTATGTGTCGCTCGGTGCTTTATCGCCGGACGACGTCGACGTGCAGGTTGTGTGCGGCCGAGTGGATGCCGACGATCGCATCCGTCAATCCGAGCACCATTCGATGGTAGCCGGCGAACGTTACGACGGAAACCGTTGGCAATATTCGCTGCCGATCGATTTGGCTATGAATGGACCCTTCGGTTACACGGTTCGTATCGTGCCCAGTCACACTGGGTTGGCATCAAACGCAGACATGGGTCTTCAGGTTGTGCCACCCATGTCTTCGAAGGAGAGCACGCTACCTCCGCATTCTTTCTAGCCCCGTTGGCGACGGCTCACGATGAGTGATCGTGCCCATCCCAGGCCCTCAGGACCATCATGCTTCGAGGCTGGAGTGTGACTGTGTCGGCTGCGGCGTTCTGTTGCTCAGCCGGCGTTGACCGCCCGGTGAAGGTGTCCACGACGCATTGATAGTGAGCCCCGTAGGGCGCGCCGGGCAACGTGAAGATTGCAGGGGTCGTGCCTGCATGGATGAGCACAAGAAAAGCAGTGTCAGTCGCCCCGGCGGACGCCCCATCGCCGGACGCCCCATCGCCGGACGCCCCATCGCC
>Ga0114960_10000951_pt1 | contig 23932 bp, 22 predicted proteins | sample C_130625_MF_Meta_FD_92637 | JGI IMG/M metagenome (GOLD analysis project Ga0114960, IMG submission 92637) | Freshwater microbial communities from Lake Croche, Canada to study carbon cycling - C_130625_MF_MetaG | ecosystem: Environmental > Aquatic > Freshwater > Lake | place: Lake Croche, Canada... | reverse complement strand
GTTTGCGGCAACGTTTGCGGATTTATCCCAAGTTCCAGCAGGTTGGGTTGTAATTGGTGTCGTTACTGCTGGAGAAGGCGTGAGCGTAGATGGTGAATCTGTTGCCCAGAGTGGTTGGGATCACTTCAAGTAAGCCCTTCGGGAAAAGTTAAAGTTTTAGGCAAAATAAAAAGTCCCCGCACAAGGCGAGGACTTTTTGAAGATTGCTGATTAAGCGCGGGCTACTTTGCCAGCCTTAATGCATGAGGTGCAAACGTTCAGACGCTTTGGTGTCTTGCCAACAAGGGCGCGCACTGTCTGAATGTTTGGGTTGAAACGTCGCTTGGTACGACGATGTGAGTGAGAAATGGCATGACCAAAGCCTGGGCCTTTGCCACAGACGTCACAGTTAGCAGCCATGATGAAACTCCTTGCGGATAAAGATTGAACTAGCCCCATAACTGTACCTGCCAGTCGCCAGAAATACCAATTCGCGGGGCATTCTTTCCGAATCGACTTGGCTAGGCATCCTTAAATTTCCCTAGGAAACGGTAATCTTGGGGTGTGTCAGCGAGCCAAACCCCACATGATTTAGGGCGAATCGACGGCTCAGATTTTGTGCAGATTCTGCACAATTTCAAGGTTGCCCTACAAATTCATGAATCTGACATCAATTCACTGAACGTATTTCCGGTGCCAGATTCTGACACTGGTACAAATTCTTTGTTGACGGTTGAATCCGGACTTAGTGGGTTGACCGAGTCAGATGATCTTCAGGATTCGCTCAAGCAAGTTGTTGAAGAGTTTGCGCAATTTGCCAGCACAAATGCCCGAGGTAACTCCGGCACAATTTTGGCTGATTATTTCCGGGGTCTCTCGCTTGGTCTTTCTGACCAGGCTGATGTAGCGACTTGGCAAGCAGCATTGCAGCTCGCGGCCAAGTGCGCGCAAGAGGCAGTGTTAACTCCTTATGAAGGAACGATTCTCAGTGTGGCTTCCGCGATATCGAATGTTAGAGCGCCGGCTGAGTTATTTGCCTACCTTGGCGATGTCACACATGTGGCAAAACTTGCACTGTTAGAAACCACCGATCAGTTGCCACAACTCCAGCAAGCACAAGTTGTCGATGCTGGCGCTTGCGTACTCGTGCTGTTCCATGAATCAGTGTCAAGTTACTTCAATGGGCATCAAATGAACATCTCGTTTAAGACAAACAACTCCATCCCGCCGATTACTGCCAAGTACAACGGCCCAGAATTTGAATTAACTCTCTTGCTAACAAGTCAGCGCAATGCTCGTGAACTTTTAAAAACTTCGTTATCCGAGTTAGGCGAGTCCTTGACCATCGCTGGCGTTGCGCCAGAATTCAAAATTCATATTCACACTGACTTAGTCGATCAAGTTTTGAATACCGTCGGTGCGTTGGGCGAAGTGTCAATGGTCACTACAACATCACTTCCGGAATACATCGCAAAATCATGACGACTCTCGAAACTTCACTCATTGATGCCATTAGCGCCAAAACTGCAAAACTCCTGGAGACCGAATTTGGGATGAAAGCAGTCGAAGATTTACTTCGCCACTATCCGCGAAGGTACGAACAACGCGGTGCATTAACTAATTTGAATAGTTTGGTGATCGGCGATCACGTCACAGTGCAGGCAGAAGTTGTTACCTTCAAAAGTTTGAAAAACCAGTCCAGGCCCGGAACTCGTCAAGAGGTCGTTATTAGTGATGGCACTGGGCAATTGACTTTGATGTTTTTTAATCAGCATTGGCGAGATAAGGAATTACTTCCTGGTACTCGTGGTCTCTTCGCTGGCCAAGTATCTGTATTTAATAACAAGCGGCAACTAACGCATCCAGATTATGAATTACTTGGCGACTTTGCCACGGTTTCTGTCGATGAATACGTAGATAAATTTTTACCGGTGTACGCAGCGACAAAAAAGGTGCCGACTTGGACTATTGCTAAATGTGTGGATGCCGTGCTAGTAAAACTTGGCGATGTGGAAGATCCATTGCCAATCTCCATCCGCACCGAGCATCAGCTTTTGGACCTGAGAGAAAGTCTGCTTGCAATCCATAAACCTGCAAACACTGACCAACTTGAATCTGCACGTATGAGACTCAAATGGGATGAAGCGTTGGCACTGCAGATAGTTTTGGCACAGCAGCGGCATGAAGAATCACAATGGCCCGCAATTCCTCGAACTCCAAAACCGCAAGGTCTGTTGGAATCATTCGATGCGTTGCTTCCGTTTACTTTGACTGATGGTCAGGCAGATGTCGCAGAAACGATTGCTGGCGAACTTGCTGCAGGGCATCCGATGCATCGCTTGTTGCAGGGTGAAGTCGGCAGTGGAAAGACGGTAATCGCGGTAAGGGCGATGCTCACGGTTGTAGATAGCGGAGGACAAGCAGCGCTCTTGGCTCCCACGGAAGTACTGGCAACACAGCACTATCGGGCAATCACAAATCTGCTCGGTCCGCTGGCTCAAGGTGGCGAACTCGGTGCAGCAGCCGGGGCTACCGGTGTAACTTTGCTAACTGGTTCGCTAAACACCGCCCAGCGACGCAAAGCGCTGTTGGATATAACTTGTGGCCAAGCTGGCATCGTTATCGGAACGCATGCGCTTTTAGAGGATCGTGTTGATTTCTTTGACCTCGGTTTGGTCGTGATTGATGAACAGCATCGATTCGGTGTTGAACAACGTGCGACTCTGGTTTCTAAATCAGGAGCAGATCGTCGACCACATGTTTTAGTCATGACAGCAACTCCAATTCCGCGAACTGTTGCCATGACTGCGTTTGGTGCACTCGATGTGTCAACACTTACCGAATTGCCAAGGGGTCGCCAGCCAATCACAACCCACGTAGTTGCGGCGGCAGAAAAACCAGCACACATGGAAAGGGTCTGGCAGCGGGTGTGTGAAGAAGTCGCACAAGGCCATCAGGTTTATGTGGTTGTGCCACGCATTGTTAGTCAGCAGGATAAAGACGCTGAGGCTAAAGGACGCCCAGCGGTTGCGCTTGAGGACTTGTTTGAAGAACTCACTAACGGCCCACTTGCAAACGTTCGAGTTGGTGCATTGCACGGACAAATGTCTTCAGCCGATAAGGATGATGTCATGAGTCGCTTTACCGCCGGTAATTCGATTCCAGATGCAATTGACGTCCTACTCTCTACCACGGTTATCGAAGTCGGCGTTGACGTACCTAATGCCTCGACCATGATCATCATGGATGCAGATCGCTTTGGAATTAGTCAGCTGCATCAGTTACGAGGCCGAGTTGGACGAGGCAGCATTGCCGGTTTATGCCTATTGGTCACGGAATCTGGTGCCTTTAGTCCATCACGTGAGCGTCTTGCAGCAGTCGCTTCAACTACCGACGGTTTTGAATTGGCTGCACTCGACCTAGAGCAAAGGGGCGAGGGCGATGTGCTTGGTCGAAACCAATCTGGCGTTTATTCAAGTTTGAGGTTAGTTAGCATCATCGGGGATTCAGAGTTGCTAGATGAAGCTCGCAGCCAGGCCGAAGCCATTGTTTCAAATGATCCAACTTTGGCTCAGCAACCAGCATTGGCTCGAGCAATTTCGGCTTTGGTTGCTAGCCGCGCAGAATATGTGAAGAAATCATGACGCGCATAATCAGTGGCAAATACAAAGGGCGAAATATCAATGTCCCAGCGACAGTGACTCGGCCAACTTCAAGTCGCGTTCGTGAAGCTGTTTTCTCGAGTGTTCTGCACACTTTTGGCGCATTCGATGGGCTAGTGGTACTTGATTTATTTGCCGGCTCTGGAGCACTTGGACTTGAGGCACTTTCTCGTGGCGCCGCAAAAGCGAACTTTGTCGAAAACGATCGCAATGCAATCACCTGCATTGAAGAAAATGCCCGGTTACTCGGTGAACACAGCTTTTCTGTGCAAAAAGCTGATGTCTTCGCGCTAGTTGATTCCCTGGCCAGTCAGGCTCCCGCAGATTTAGTATTTATAGATCCGCCTTATGCATTGATTGATGAACAAATGGTGGAACTTTTGCAGGCGTTGTCGCAAAACCAATGGCTTGCCGATGATGCTTTGGTTGTCGTTGAACGTAGCGGTAAATCGGTACTTGATTGGCCGCAGGCCTATGAGCCATTGGCGAATAAAATCTATGGCGATACGGCAATTTGGTACGGAGTCTATGCACCTGCCAAAGTAGAGGTATAGGAGGTCGTCATGCGTAAAGCAGTTTGTCCTGGTTCATTTGATCCAGTTACTAATGGACATCTTGATGTATTTGCTCGCGCAGCCGATCAGTTTGATCACGTCACAGTCGGGGTGTTGATTAACAGTACTAAATCGGGCCTATTCTCAATTGAAGAACGGGTCGAAATGTTGCGCGAATGCACCGCTAAGCACTCCAACATTGTGGTCGACACGTTTCATGGCTTACTCGCGGATTACTGCAATGAACACGATATCAAAGCCATTGTTAAAGGGCTTCGAGCTGTTTCTGATTTTGATTACGAACTTCAGATGGCGCAAATGAATTCAACTTTGGGTGTTGACACTTTCTTTGTCGCAACAAATCCCGAGTTCAGTTTCTTGTCGTCAAGTTTGATTAAAGAAGTTGCCAAATTTAACGGCGATGTCTCTGGTTTAGTTCCTGAAGTAGTGCAAACGGCACTCGCTAAAAAATTTACTACGCAGGCTTAGGTTCAAAATGACACATCTTGATGCAAACGCCCCATTGGTGCTAGACGTGCGCGATCTTGGCCGACGTGCTGGTGCGATGAAAACAAAATCATTCACAGTCGAGTTGGCGCAAGAACTAGGCATTGGCGTCTTGAATGTTAGCCAAGGCTCAGAAGTTGAATTTGATTTGCGCCTTGAGTCTGTCATGGAAGGGGTGTTAGTAACTGGCACAGCGCTTGTTACTGTGACAGGCGAATGCTCTCGCTGCCTCGAACCTTTGTCTTACGACCTAGAGGTAGATCTGCAAGAACTTTATGAATATCCCGATACCGACGCTCGTGGCCGGGAAATTGAGGCCGACTTTACTGAGGAAGATTTACCCAAAATTCAGGACGATTTACTGGACTTAGAATCACTGCTTCGCGACGCAGTCGTTCTGGCATTACCTGTGCAACCTCTATGTAAATCAGAGTGTTTGGGGATTTGTGTCGAGTGTGGGCAGAACCTAAATGAGCAGCCAGAACACGAACATGAATTAGTGGATCCACGGTGGTCATCACTCGCCGATTTGACTAAGACCGAGCCTAGAAACCAAGATTAGATGGGCAAACGCCCAATGAGGAAGAAAAGGAAGGCATAAAGTGGCCGTTCCAAAGCGAAAGACATCACGCAGCAACACACGTCACCGTCGTTCTGCATGGAAGACCACAGCAGCAAATCTTGCTACCTGTGATCGTTGCCGTGCACCAAAGTTGCAGCACACTGTGTGCCCAACTTGTGGAACCTACGACAAGCGACAGGTCCTCAGCGTTTAATCTCATGTCTCAGTCGTACAGCGAACTATTCGCTCGGCTGGGTTTATCTATTGATGAACAACTGATAGAGCTTGCTCTTACCCATCGATCATTTGCATATGAATCCGGTGGGATTCCAACCAATGAACGTCTTGAATTTTTAGGCGATTCTGTCTTGGGAATTGTCATCACCGATAACCTCTACCGCGCTCATCCAGATCTGCCTGAAGGCCAACTGGCCAAAATGCGTTCTGCTGTGGTTAATGCGCGGGCGCTGGCAACTGTAGCTCGCGAGTTACATCTCGGCGATTACCTTCGGTTAGGTAAAGGCGAAGAAGCAACTGGTGGTCGAGATAAGTCATCAATTTTGGCGGACACAGTCGAAGCTGTTATCGGGGCGATTTATCTAGGCTGCGGATTGGAAGATACTCGCTCGTTTGTCATGTCGCATTTTAAGGAACTTTTAGTTGAAGCAGAAACCTTAGGTGCGGGATTAGATTGGAAAACTTCACTCCAGGAACTAACTGCTGAACTCGGATTTGGCGTCCCAACTTATTCGATAACCGAACAAGGCCCAGATCACGCAAAAGAGTTTTACGCCAAGGTAGTTTTGGGCGAACGCCTATATGGACACGGCACAGGTTCTAATAAAAAAGAAGCCGAACAAATCGCTGCTTCCAGTGCCTATGCCGAATTGTTGGCTGAACACGACAACAAGCAATAACCCCATTAAATTACTTACATGCCTGAGCTACCTGAAGTAGAAGTGGTCCGCCAAGGAATCCACGAATACGTAGTTGGCAAAACAATTTCAAAAATTACAATCCACCATCCGCGAGCAGTGCGCAGACAAACTGGTGGAGCGCGCGAATTCTCAGCTCGACTAAAAAATCGAACAGTCGTGGACACCAAACGTCGCGGCAAATTTATGTGGCTCGTTTTGGACAATGATGAAGCGTTAGTCACACATCTGGGCATGAGTGGCCAAGTTTTGATTCAGCTCCTCGATTCACAACCCGAAAAACACTTGCGGGTTAGGGCCACTTTCACTGAAGGCGACTACGCCATGCACTTTGTGGATCAGCGTACTTTTGGCTGGATGACGGTAGAAGATTTAACTCAAGATGCAAATCAGATTGTGGTTCCCGAATGCGCATTGCACATTGCCCAAGATCCTCTTGATCCGCTCTGGAATCAAGAACGCGCCATCGACTTAATCAAGGCGAAGCAAACGCAGATAAAACGGGTATTGCTTGATCAAACGGCAATCAGCGGGATCGGAAACATTTATGCCGACGAAGCTCTTTGGTTAGCCAAAATGCATTGGGGAACTCCAGCAAATACTCTGAGTAATGGCCAAATTAATGACCTCTTAGATCAAGCAACGCAGGTTATGCGCGAGGCGTTGGCTGTGGGCGGTACCTCCTTTGATTCCCTTTATGTAAACGTGAATGGTGAAAGTGGCTATTTTTCGCGGGATCTCAATGCCTACGGCCGTGAGGGTGAACCGTGTAATCGATGCGGTACCCCAATTGTTCGCGAGCACTTCATGAACCGCTCATCCTTTAGATGTCCTGTGTGCCAGAACTTGTCGGCAGAACGCTAAGTGCCTGCCGTTACTAGAGTCGGCCAAGTGAACACAGTAAACTGAAAACCGCACATCGCTAGATTCCCCGCTGGCCTAATCAGGAAGACCTGCGTGTATCTCAAGAGTCTGACCATTCGCGGCTTTAAGTCGTTTGCTTCGTCGACGACGCTTAATTTTGAGCCAGGTATCACCGCGGTTGTTGGACCTAATGGATCAGGTAAATCAAACGTTGTAGATGCCATTGCTTGGGTAATGGGTGAGCAGGGGGCAAAGACTCTCCGCGGCGGCAAAATGGAAGACGTTATCTTCTCTGGTTCCAAAGGTCGCGCTCCACTTGGTCGTGCTGAAGTTCTACTCACTATCGATAACTCCGATGGCGCATTGCCGATTGACTACACCGAAGTAACAATTTCGCGAACTATGTTCCGCAATGGTGGGTCAGAGTATGCGATCAATGGTTCGGCTTGTCGCCTTCTGGACATCCAAGAGCTTTTGAGCGATTCCGGCATTGGCCGCGAAATGCACGTAATTGTGGGGCAGAATCGTTTACGCGAAATTTTGCTTGGCACACCAGAACAACATCGTGGTTACATTGAAGAAGCCGCTGGTGTTTTAAAACATCGTAAGCGTAAAGAAAAGGCATTACGCAAACTAGCGGCGATGGATGTGAACCTGACCCGCTTAGAAGATTTAACTAACGAACTTCGTCGTCAGTTGAAGCCGCTTGGTCGCCAGGCTGAAGTCGCACGTCGGGCCAATGTTATTCAGTCCGATGTTCGTGATTCTCGACTGCGTTTGCTTGCTGATGATTTAAGTCAATTACGTGAAGCACTGAACGCTGAAATTGCAGATGAAACAGCGATGCGTGAAAAGCGCAGCGAAGTTGAAAGCGAACTAACGGCGGCCAAAGCCCGCGAAGCAATTTTGGATGCTGCCATAACCGAGGCCAATCCACTTGTTGAACAGGCATCGCACACTTTCTACCAACTTGGCGCACTGCAAGAACGACTTCGTTCAACTCTTGCTCTTGCTCGCGAGCGAGTACGTCTGGGCCAGAGTCAAGAAGAAGAAGTAACTCCAGGTCGCGATCCGGAGGACATTGATCGCGAAGCCGGTGAAGTTCGTTTAGCGCATGAAACTCTTGGTGCCAAAGTTGATTCCGACCGTGTGTCCTTAACGGCTTCGATTAATGAGCGCGTTTCGGCTGAGGCAGCCTTGTCTTCCGAAGAAGCCCGTCTGCAAGAAACGGCTCGGACACTGGCTGATCGTCGCGAAGGTTTGGCTCGGTTAGCTGGCCAAGTTTCGGCAGCGACTTCACGAGTAGAAACTCGCACTTCTGAAATTGAACGTTTGGCTGAGCGCCTAGCAACTGCAAGAGCGCAAGCTAACGAAGCGGCCCAAGAGTTTGCTGCCATTGAAGGTCAAGTTGCCGGCCTTGATGAAGGCGAAGTAAATCTTGATGACAGTTTTGAAATGGCCCAAAATGCGCTGACCAATGCGGAACAAGCGTTACAAGAAGCTCGGTCTCAGGAACTTGATGCCGAGAAAGAACGCACAGCTGCAACTGCTCGACTAGAAGCACTTGAGCAGGGCATGACCCGTCGTGACGGTGGAGCTGCAGTTCTTGCGGCTAGTGATTCAATGTCAGGAATTCTTGGCTCGGTTGCTGCTTTGATGCAGATCGAGTCTGGGTGGGAAGCCGCAATCGCGACAGCTTTGGGCACAGCCGCAGACGCGATTGCGGTGTCGTCACCAGAGGCCGCAGACCAGGCCGTGCGGATGTTGCATCGCGATGAAGCAGGTCGGGCAACGCTCGTTGTAGTTGGACAGGACGCAGCCGATAACGCGCCATGGCCAACTTTGGCTCCGGGTCAGCGCTACGCGATTGACTTGGTCTCATGCGACGACCAACTACGACAGACACTCGCTGGACTACTTGCACGTGTTGTCGCAGTCGAGAGTCATGAACAAGCTGTTGCGCTAACTCAATCAAACCCGCTTTTAAGCGCAGTTACTCGCACCGGTGATTTATTCGGTCGTGGACTTGTGCAAGGTGGTACTCACGGCGCTCAATCCTTGATCGAGTTGCAGGCTGCAGTCGATGAAGCTCGTGTGCGACTTGAAAACGCTGCTCATTCAGTGGATCGCGCAAAATTCAATGTAGCTGCGGCAATTCAGATTCAAGCCGATGCGATTGTGGTTGTTGGGCATGCGCTAGACCGACTTCATGAATCAGATGCCAACATGGCTGCAATTGCCGAGCAACTTGGAAGTTTGCAATCAGTTGTTCGAAGTGCAACCGGTGAAGCTGACCGTTTGGCTGCTGCTCGCGACTCAGCGGCAAAGGCTAGAGAAGATGACCTGCGCGTGGTTAACGAATTACAGGCGCGCCTAACAGCTGCTCAGAATGAGCCAACTGACGATAGTGCACTCGATGAAACTCATCGAGATTCGCTCTTAACTGTTGTTGAGTCGGTTCGACAAGTTGAATTGGATGCGCGCCTGACTGTCCGCACCGGAGAAGAGCGGCTATCTGCTTTAGCAACCCAGATTGAGCAGTTGGAACATGCAGCTCACATTGAACGCACTACTCGTGCTCGGGCGATTGAACTGCGCGAGCAACGCAAACGCCAAGCGCACATTGCAGGCGCAGTAGTGGTTGCAACCGAGAGTGCTCTTGCTGTTCTCGGTAATTCAATTGAAATGGCGCAGCGTGAACGTGAAAAGGCAGCCAGCAGTAAAACTGAACAAGAAACTGAAGTCCGTACTATCCGTGACCGAATTCGTGTTCTCGCTGCGGATCTTGAAGTTTTGACAGACACTGTCCATCGCGATGAAGTTGCGCGTGCAGAACAGCGGTTGCGAATTGAAGGACTTGAGAGCAAGTCAATTGAAGAATACGGCGTTTCTCCAGAAGATCTTCTTGGCGAGTACGGTCCGACCGTTATGGTTCCACCAAGTCCACCAGCACCTGGTGACGAAGTGGTTGAAGAAGATCCGCAGCCATACCCTTACGTGCGTAGTCAGCAAGAATCTCGTTTAGCTGCGGCTGAGCGCTCACTTGCGTTGCTCGGCAAAGTTAACCCGCTGGCACTTGAAGAGTTCTCGGCTCTTGAAGAGCGTCACAAGTTCCTGGGCGAGCAACTTGAAGATTTACGTCGTTCACGCAATGACTTGCTAACAGTTATCAAAGATGTTGATGAACGAGTGCAGACGGTATTCGCCCAGGCCTTTGCTGATACTGAAAAGGAATTCAATAAAGTCTTCTCGGGATTGTTCCCAGATGGCGAAGCACGTATGCGTTTGACGGACCCTAACGACTTGCTGAATTCAGGAGTTGAAATTGAAGCCCGTCCGCCTGGTAAAAACTTCCGACGTTTGTCATTGCTTTCCGGTGGAGAACAATCATTAACCGCTGTGGCATTCCTGGTTGCGCTGTTTAAGGCGCGACCAAGTCCGTTCTACATCCTCGACGAAGTTGAAGCTGCGCTTGACGAAGTAAACATGCTGCGTTTGCTGAACATTTTGGCCGATCTGAAATCAAGTTCGCAGTTGATCATCATCACTCACCAAAAGCACACCATGGAGATTGCTGACGCTCTTTATGGTGTTTCTATGCGTGGAGATGGTGTCACCCACGTGATTAGCCAGCGAATTACTCGTGATGAACAGCCTGACGATTCAGATTTAGTCGCTCAGTCTTAGTCTTTAATTACAAACCGCCTGAGCGAGGACACTAAAGATGAATTTCAGTGTAAGCACAATTGCAATCATTCTCGGCGCAGTACTTTTTGTTGCACTGATTCTCGTAACGTTGGTTCGTAAAAGTTCGAGACCTGTTGCCAGCAACCATGAGACATCTAAAAAGCCGGTTGATGTACCAGCCCCACTGCCAGTTGACCCACCGGTTTCGCAAGTTCCTGTTACGCAAGTTTCAACCTTCGAAGTCCAAGTTCCTGAAAAAAATGAACCTTCGGCTCAGGTATCAAAAGGTTTTGGAAAATCACAAGGTTCACTCACCAGCGCATTCCGGGCTCTTTTTGCCCGCGAGCAGTTAGACGACGACGCTTGGCAAGATTTAGAAGACACTTTGATTATGGCCGACATGGGAGTTCGCGCTGCTGGTGAAATCGTTGCCACGCTAAAAAGTAAAGTTCGAAGTCAAGCGGTCACAGATGCAAACACATTATTCGAATTAGCCCGAACTGAACTCACCCAAATTGTTGATGCAGGATTAGATCGCACTCTGAAAACAAATCGCCATGAAGATGCGCCTGCCGTTGTTTTAACTGTCGGGGTAAACGGAACCGGCAAAACTACAACAACTGGCAAGATTGCCAAACTGCTTGTGAGTCAGAATAAAGAGGTTTTGCTCGGGGCTGCCGATACGTTTCGGGCCGCCGCTGCTGATCAGTTAGTCACATGGGCAGATCGAGTTGGGGCAATTGTTGTTAGAGGAGCTGAAGGTAGCGATCCAGCGGCAGTGGCCTTCGAAGCGGTTGCAGCTGGTTACGACCAAGAAGTCGATGTTGTTCTAATTGACACAGCAGGTCGCTTGCATACCAAGCAAGGTCTGATGGACGAACTAGGCAAAGTTTTCCGAGTAGCAAGTAAACGTGGACCTATTGATGAAGTATTGCTGGTAATTGACGCCACGACTGGTCAGAATGGTTTGAATCAGGCCAAAGTCTTTAGTGAAGTTGTCCCCGTAACTGGCGTGGTACTTTCCAAACTCGATGGCACCGCAAAAGGCGGCATTGTTGTAGCAGTTCAGCAAGAACTAGGTGTCCCAGTGAAATTGGTTGGACTTGGTGAAGGTGCCGATGACCTTGCCGTATTTAATCCATCGGAGTTTGTTGCTGGTTTGCTCGCTTAAGTTGTTGGCTCACTCGACGAAGTTAGTTCATCAAGCTGTGCTGGCTTTTGGCTAGGCCCTGGGTCCCGTACCTGATTTGGGAAGACTCGATGATATTCGTGTAACTGTGCATTTACAGCCTCGTACTGTTCATAAGCCGATAAATAGAACGCACGCAGCGTAGTTATAGTTTCATTCGCGGCTTTAGTTAAGGCACGGCTGATCTCTTCAGCAGTGGCTTTCCCTGAAGTGTCCAACCGCCTGGCACTTAAATCGTCGGACGCACCGATTACTGCAGTAACAATCCACATGTCCACCCGGTCATTAAATGAAATTCCCCAGATTGTGGTGCGCTTACTATCAGCAAAAGTCATGTGTGAATCTTCGCTGTGTACGGTAATTAGAGTTTTGAAGTCGCTATGTCGAGTGTATTTATTGCCGACGAACGAAACACTCCGTGAAGTGACGACCACGTTTCCTGAATCGACTACCTCTACAACATCTTCAGCTGGTGTACTGATGGATCTTGAGTGACTGGTTGACTTGCCAGAACCACCCACAAAAATCGGACCAACTTTTGTACCCACAAATGGTCGCCCACCAGAAACCGTTTCACGATTTGTAACTGTTGGGCCTTTGCGTGGTTCAAATAAGTCGCAGTTGTCCACCATGACCAGAGTTTGTTCAGCAGCAGGATCATCGCCAAGTTTCAATTCAGGAAATTGTTCCCGAAATTGTTGCATGTCGGAATAGAACTTAGCTAGACCGTCACGCCGAGCAAGTTGGGCTTTTTGTAAAGCCTCCACTTGAGATTTGGCTTTGAAAAAATAGTTAAGCGCGTTGCCACTTGCATCTGCTTCGGGGAGTGTGAAAGTGCCACGGGTATCGACTTGCGTTTGCAACTGGTACTCAACCGAAGTTACAACTGCAGGCGGAACAATGTGTTTGGAGAAAAGGGACATCACTGTCAGTACGGCAGCAAAAGTTAGTGCGCCTTGTAGCCCCATGTGAAATGTAGTGACAAACCAAATTCCCAAAATCAAGGTGAATAGATATTGACCGGTCTTAGCCGAGCGGCGCGAACTAGCAATAAAAGGCGCTAAAAAATAGCCAAGTGACAAGATAGCTAAGCACATGAGAAGTGCCAGACCAGTAGGTTGGAAAAAGAAGGGTTCTTTCTGTGGTGCGCTAATTGGAGTAGCCATAACAATCCTTAATCAGAACCCAAGTCACATCAGGTTGTATCTCTAATCAATAGTAGATATTCGCTACGACAGATTTCATCTTTCCAGTAAAGTTAGAGCAGAAAATGCAAGTATTTAGGCTTGCAATTTGGATGTTTACTTTAATTTGCAACGTTTGAAGGGCCACGTTTATGACCAACCAAATTAGTGCTGGGGATACCGCGTGGGTACTCCTTGCAGCGGCCATGGTTTTGCTTATGACTCCAGGTTTGGCATTTCTCTACGGTGGCATGACTCGAGCCAAAAGTACGCTCAACATGATGATGATGTCATTCGCCACGATGGGCATCGTGACTTTACTCTGGGTGATTTTTGGTTATTCAGTTTCGTTTGGACACGCTGGCGGCTTTATCGGCCCGATTGCATTTTCGGATATAGGTGCTGCTGAAAGTGCATTGCCACTTGTGAATGGAACCGCACCATATGCAATCCCAGTTCTGGCTTTTGCCGCGTTTCAATTGACTTTTGCAATCATCACTACTGCTCTCATCAGTGGAGCCATTGCTGATCGAACAAAGTTTATTTCTTGGTGCTTGTTTGCTGGCTTATGGGCAACACTTGTTTATTTTCCAATCGCTCACTGGTCATTTGATTTTGGCGATGCAACAGGTGCTGGCGCTGGCTGGTTAGCAGCTAGAGGTTTACAAGATTTCGCGGGTGGCACAGTTGTCGAAATAAATTCGGGTATCGCAGGGCTAGCTATGGCCTTGGTCCTTGGCAAGCGCATTGGTTGGCGCAAAGATCCGATGCGTCCGCACAATGTTCCGTTGGTTTTGATCGGGGCAGGACTCCTCTGGTTTGGTTGGTTTGGTTTCAACGCCGGTTCAGCACTTGGCGCTAACCACTTAGCTGCCTTGGCGTTTATGAATACCCAGATTGCTGGAGCTGTGGCTTTGATGGGTTGGTTGGTCGTTGAAAAATTCCGCGATGGGCATCCCACAAGTTTGGGTGCGGCGTCGGGTGCCGTGGCTGGCCTAGTAGCCATCACGCCAGCTTGTGCCTTTGTCTCACCACTTGGAGCGCTCGTAATTGGTTTATTAGCTGGCGTTATTTGTTCACTGGCAATCGGGCTTAAATATCGTTTGGGTTATGACGACAGCCTTGATGTCGTTGGTTTGCATGGAGTTGGCGGAATTATCGGAACACTGGCAATCGGATTCTTCGGCACTAAAGCTGTGAATTCCGCTGGCAAAGATGGTCTGTTCTATGGCGGTGGAACTTCGCTGCTAAGTATTCAAGCGCTTGGTGTTATCGCGGTTGTCGCATATTCCTTTGTGGTTACTTTTGCCATCGGCAAGTTCCTGGACAAAACCATCGGAATGCGAATTTCACGCGATGATGAAGTCGAGGGTGTTGACTTAGCCGAACATGCTGAAACAGGTTATGAATTTGACGGACGCGGTGGCAGTGGGGCAGTCGGCTCAACTTTCTCAGGACACTCATAAAGGAGTATGGAAATGAAACTAATCACGGCGATTATTAAGCCATTCAAACTCGAAGAAGTTAAAGAGGCTCTGAATGCTCTTGAAGTTCTTGGCATGACTGTCTCCGAAGCTTCAGGCTATGGTCGGCAGCGAGGTCACGTTGAGGTTTATCGCGGGGCTGAGTACACGGTCGATCTAGTACCAAAAGTTCGGCTAGAGGTATTGGCTGATGATGAACGAGTTGAAGAAGTTGTTCAGGCAATTGTTGCCTCCGCAAACACGGGCAAAATTGGCGATGGCAAAGTTTGGGTGGTTCCAGTCGAATCAGTAACACGAGTTAGAACTGGCGAAACAGGTTCAGAAGCGATCTAGTTTTAGGTCCTATTCGAATTCGAGAAAACAAAGAATTAACTAACTTCAATATTTTGTAACAAACGGGAAACATTTCTAGTTACTCCGCGCAACACGCCCCTAGGAAGATAGGGGTATCGACAAGGACGTCGTAGTTGTAATCAATTCTTAGCCCGAACCTCACATGGTGGCGGGCTTAGAGCATTAGTGGAGGACTTATGAACACTGGAGATACCGCTTGGGTACTCGTTTCGACCGCCCTCGTACTGTTGATGACGCCTGGTTTGGCGTTTTTCTACGGCGGCATGACACGAGCTAAAAGCACACTAAACATGATGATGATGTCATTCGCGTGTATTGGCATCGTAAGCGTCCTTTGGGTCATTTACGGTTTTGCATTGGCATTCGGTAACGACGCCAGCACGAGCCAGTACATTGGCGCTTTCGATCTTTCGCGGCTCAGTAGCGGGATCAACGAAGTTGTAAACAACGGTGGTGCGTACACAATTCCAGTGATGGTATTCGCAGCGTTCCAGTTGATGTTCGCAGTTATTACACCTGCGCTAATCAGCGGATCAATCGCGGATCGCACGAAATTTGTTTCCTGGTGCATCTTCGTCACAATCTGGGTGAGCGTTGTTTACTTCCCGGTTGCTCACTGGGTTTTCGATTTTGGCACAAAACTAAAAGACGGCAGCATCATCGGTGCGGGTTGGCTGGCGATTGGTGCTGGGCCGCTTAATGGAAAAGGTGTCGAAGATTTCGCAGGTGGCACTGCGGTTCACATTAACGCTGGCGCGGCAGCTCTTGCTCTTGCAATTGTCATGGGTAAGCGCGTGGGTTGGCGTAAAGATCCAATGCGTCCACACAATCTTCCATTAGTTCTAATCGGTGCCGGGCTACTTTGGTTTGGTTGGTTTGGATTTAACGCTGGCTCAGCGCTTGGGGCCAATGGAATTGCTGGACTTGCATTCATGAACACTCAGGTTGCTGCAGCTGCGGCACTTGTTGGCTGGTTAATCGTTGAAAAGATTCGTGACGGACATCCAACAAGTTTGGGCGCTGCCTCTGGCGCAGTCGCTGGTCTCGTTGCAATTACCCCAGCTTGTGCATTCATCACCCCATGGGCTGCAGTAATTCTCGGTTTACTTGCTGGTTGTATCTGCGCCCTTGCGGTTGGATTGAAATATAAATTCGGCTTTGATGACAGTCTGGATGTTGTTGGTGTTCACCTAGTAGGCGGTATCGTCGGCTGTTTGTTCATCGGATTCTTCAGTACATCAGGCGTTAACGCATTGGCTTGGGATGGAGTTTTCTATGGCGGTGGATTCGCTGGGCTTCGCTCACAGGCCATTAGCGCTGGAACTGTTTTCTTGTACTCATTCGTTGTTGCTTTGATTCTTGGCCTCGTAATTGAGAAGACGATTGGCTTCCGCATTGATCGAGATGCAGAGATTGAAGGTATCGACTTAACCGAACACGCCGAATCTGGTTACGAATTTGAAAACCGTGGTGCCGGTGGCTTCGGTTCAGTATTGTCCGGCTCAGCTAAGGAAAGGGCATAATCATGAAGCTCATTACTGCAATCGTTAAGCCATTTAAGTTAGAAGACATCAAAGTCGCACTTGAAGGCTGTGGAATTCACGGCATGACAGTTTCTGAAGCTTCTGGATATGGACGTCAACGTGGTCACACTGAGGTGTACCGTGGTGCTGAATACACAGTGGATTTAGTTCCCAAAGTTCGTATCGAAGTTCTTGTCGATGATGCTGATGCAGATTCAGTCGTGACAACAATTGTCGATGCTGCTAACACTGGACGTATCGGTGATGGGAAAGTTTGGGTAGTGCCAGTCGATTCTGTTGTCCGTGTTCGTACCGGTGAAAGAGGTAGCGAAGCACTTTAATTAACTACAGGTGACACTCGAGACAGTTGATGTCACGAGTGTCACCTGTTTTATTGCTCAAGGTATCGGAAAGGAGTCGGCGTGGGTGAGTTCTCGAAATCACGAAGCGAATTTTTAGCACAAATTACTCGACCAAGCGCAGCCTGTCGCGCTGAATTGCTGACACTTACTGACAATTGGATTACGAAACTGGCAATCGAAGCTGGGGTAGACCAGATAAACGGTGCCTTAGTTGCTGTAGGCGGTTATGGTCGCGGTGAACTTTCACCCGGAAGCGATTTAGATTTACTTTTGCTCGTGCCACCGTCAGCAAATCCCGATTTGATTTCAGTTGTAGCCGATAAATTGTGGTACCCAATTTGGGATGAAGCAATCAAGCTCGATCATTCGGTCCGTACCGTGGCCCAAGCACGAACTATGGCAGCCGAGGACCTTAAAGTCGCGCTCGGTTTATTAGATGCTCGCACTGTGTATGGCGATGACTCGTTGCGTGAGAACTTGAGTGCGCAGGTTTTGGCAGACTGGAGTTCAACGGGTGAGAAGCGTTTGCCCGAACTTCGCAGTTATGTCCAAGACCGTATGGCTCGAAATGGCGAACTTGCGCATTTGCTGGAGCCGGATCTAAAAGAATCTTTTGGTGGGCTTCGTGACATCGGAATTTTAAGCGGAATAGCCGCAACTGGAATTGCCGAAGTTGATCAAACTGGCTTAGCGCAGGCGCACCAGTTCCTACTTGATGTTCGTGACGCTCTGCACCTAGTGACTAAACGAGCCACAGACCGATTGGCGTTGCAAGAGCAGCAAGAGGTTGCTCAACTTCTAGGTATCGAATCTGACGATGCTCTATTACGAGCGGTATCGAGTGCCGGGCGAACAGTCAGTTACATTTCTGATCTGACTTGGCATCGCGTTAAACATCAAGGTGTTAAATCTCGAAAACGAATTCTGCGCAGAAAAGTGACTGAGTCACAAATCTCTGATGAAACTCCGCTCGCTTTTGGTGTCATTGTTCTCGATGGGGAAGTAGTGCTGTCAGAAACTGCACAACCAAGTGAAGACCCTATTTTGGTTTTACGCGCTGCTGCAGCGGCTGCGCAAAATGGTTTACGACTGCATCCGGATACTGTAAAAACTCTCGCAATTGAATCAGCGATAATGCCCGAGCCGTGGCCACTTGAAGCCCGTGAAGCTTTGGTATCTCTTCTCGGAGCAGGCCAACTTGCACTGCCTGTTTGGGAAGCTTTGGACCAATATGAAATCTTTAGCAAGTTAGTTCCTGAATGGGCGGTAGTTCGTGCGGCCCCGCAACACAATCCACTGCACACGTTTACGGTAGATAGACATCAAGTTGAAGCTGCCATCAACTCATCAACCATGACCCGCCGAGTTGCTCGACCTGATTTGCTTTTAGTCGGCTCGCTTTTTCATGACATCGGTAAATGTCGTAATCGCGATCACACCGAAGTTGGTGTTGAGTTAATGCCAGCAATTGCCCGCCGCTTGGGTTTCAACGAAAAAGACACCGAAATTTTAGTAAAAATGGTGCAGTATCACCTGTTACTTCCTGATGTAGCAACCAAGCGTGACCCCGAAGATGATGCCACTGTCGAGTACGTCGCTGACATTGTGCAAGATCATGATTTCTTAGAAATGTTGCATGCACTTTCGGAAGCTGATTCGCGGGCAACCGGTCCAGCAGTTTCGTCAGAGTGGCGGTTGTCACTCATCTCAGATCTAGTTTCACGAGTTCACGCCGTTTTAGCGGGAGATGAGGTGCTTCCGCTACCTGAGCTTGATCCCAAACGCCTTGAGGTTGGCGCTGATGGTGACATCGAGGTTGTGCTTGACCCGATTTCAAGTTTGCCGACTATTACGATCTCGGCACCTGACGCCACCGGTTTGTTGGCGGCTTGTGCGGGCGTATTAGCTCTGCATCGATTGAGCGTTCGCACGGCAACCACACAAACAGTGGGTAATCGTGCGGTAAGTGTTTGGGGTGTTACTCCGCAATTTGGTGACATGCCAAGTACCCAAGAAATAGCCCGTGATTTGAGATTGATTTTGTCTGGGCAGCTTGATATTTCAGCGCGACTTGTCCGCAGACGCGAAGACATGTTTGGTATCGGATTCAATTACCCACCAGCTCGGATTCTGGTACTTGAAGACGTTTCAGTTCGTGCCACTGTACTTGAGTTACGAGCCCACGACTTCCCAGGACTACTTCGGATTGTTGCACAAGCGATTTCCGCTGTGGAAGTTGACATTATTGCGGCTCGTGTTGCCACGCTTGGGTCCGAAGCAGTGGACGTCTTTTATGTGATCGATAAGTCGGCTGGTGGAGCCCACTTATCACCCGATAGAACTTCTCAAGTGCGGACCTCAATTCTGCAGGCGCTAGATCTGAATAATGCACCCGATTAGCGAATAGCGAAAATCAATTTACTTCGCTCCTAGATAGACTAAAACCATGTTCGCTTCGTTGTCTGATCGCTTATCCGCGACCTTTAAGCAGATACGAGGAAAAGGTCGATTAACTGAAGCCGACATTGATGAAACAGTACGCGAAATCCGGATTGCTCTTCTAGATGCCGACGTCGCCCTTTCAGTAGTTCGCCCGTTTTGTGCCAAAGTCAAAGAGCGCGCATTAGGTGCTGAAGTTTCTGGCGCACTTAATCCGGCGCAACAGATAGTAAAAATTGTCAATGAAGAACTCGTTGAGATTCTTGGTGGTCAAACCCGCCGCCTTCGCCTTGCTAAAACTGCGCCAACCGTAATTTTGCTCGCTGGTTTACAGGGCGCTGGTAAAACTACTCTTGCTGGAAAACTTGCTATGCATTTGCGTAGCCAAGGACATCAGCCGTTACTAATTGCTGCTGATCTTCAGCGCCCTAATGCAGTTGACCAGTTAAAGATTGTTGGTCAGCAGGCAAACACAGTTGTCTTTGCCCCGCAGCCTGGTAACGGCGTTGGTGACCCAGTACTCGTTACGCGTGAAGGAATTGCATTTGCAAAGCAAAAACTTCACGACGTAGTAATTGTTGATACTGCAGGTCGCTTGAGTATTGATAGTGAGCTGATGGCTCAGCTGGCTAAAGTTCGGGATGAAGCGCAGCCAACTGAGACATTGCTCGTAATTGATGCGATGACTGGTCAGGACGCCGTAAACACAGCGCAAACTTTCGCTGACCAAATTGGAATTGATGCGGTCGTCTTAACAAAACTTGATGGTGATGCTCGCGGTGGTGCAGCGCTATCAGTAGCCACAGTTACTGGACGCCCAATCATGTACGCCTCTACTGGTGAGAAATTAACTGATTTCGAAATCTTCCATCCGGATCGCATGGCATCACGCATTTTGGATATGGGCGACGTTCTTTCTTTGATTGAACAAGCTGAGGCAAATTTCGATGGAGATCAAACTGCCAAGATGGCAGCCAAACTGCAGTCGGGCGATAATTTCACACTCAGTGACTTCATGGAACAAATGAAGCAAATGAAGAAGCTTGGCTCCATGTCAAAAATTATGGGCATGCTCCCTGGTATGGGTGACATGAAAAAGCAGATTGAGAACATTGACGATCGCGAAATTGATCGAGTCACCGCGATAATTTCGTCCATGACTCCTGATGAGCGCGATGATCCCAAGATTCTCAATGGCTCAAGACGAGCCCGAATTGCACGTGGTTCGGGTACGCAGGTCAGTGATGTTAATGGCTTAGTTGACCGATTTACTCAGGCCCAGAAAATGATGAAACAGATGGCAAAGGGCGGCTCTGTGCCGGGAATGCCACCGATGCCAGCCATGCCAGGATTGGGCGGCCGACCTTCGGCGAGCAAAAAAAGCAAGCCGGGCAAAGGGGCAAAGCGTTCTGGTAACCCAGCAAAACGCGCAGCGCAGGATGCAGGACTGCCAGAGGCTCTACCGGCTGACAGTTTGACGGAATTACCGAGTGCCTTCAAAGATTTATTAGGCCCGAGTTAGTTTTTGGCAAAGTGGCCCCCTGATTTCGCGGTTTCCGGGAAATCTGGCAGACTATCGGGAGTAATCCCGTCAGAGCCACCGGCCCTCTACCAGTGTCTTTAGGCGGATTCATCCGAATACTTGCGCAGTTCTTGCCCCACATGAACTGCACAAAGATTCACCCCATACTCAGGAGAAATAAATTTCGTGGCTGTAAAGATCAAGCTCAAGCGTCTAGGCAAGATTCGTAATCCGCAGTACCGCGTTGTCATTGCTGACTCACGCACCGCACGCGATGGCCGTGCCATCGAAGAAATCGGTTTGTACCATCCAAAAGAAGAGCCAAGCCTGATTCAAATCAATTCCGAGCGCGTTCAGTACTGGTTAGGTGTTGGCGCACAGCCAACTGAGCCAGTTCTTGTGCTACTTAAAATTACTGGTGATTGGCAGAAGTTCAAGGGCCTACCTGGCGCTGAAGGCACACTTCGTGTTGCTGAATCAAAGACCACCAAGCTAGACAATTTTGCTGCCACTGTCTTGGCAGTAGCTGACGAACCGCGTGTCCCAACGATCAAGCCAAAGGCTGAGCCAAAGGTTGAAGTTACTGAGGCAGAAGTTGCAGCAGTTGAAGCAACTGAAGAAGCACCAGCCATTGAAGCAACTGAAGAAGTTGTAGCGGTAGAAGCAACTGAAGAAGCACCAGCCATTGAAGTTGTTGAAGTTGTTGAAGAAGCACCAGCTGTTGAAGTTGCTGAAGAGGCACCTGCAGCTGAAGTTGTTGAAGAGGCACCAGCTGTTGAGGTTGTTGAAGAGGCAGCAGCCGCTGAAGAAGCTCCAGCCGAAGAGGCACCTGCAGCTGAGGTTGTTGAAGAGGCACCAGCCGCTGAAGAAGCTCCAGCCGAAGAGGCTTAATCAATGCTTGACGATGCATTAGACCATCTCGTACGTGGGATTGTTGATCATCCAGAAGATGTTGTTGTCCGCGAGCGTCAAGGTCGCGGCACAACTCTGGAAGTTCAAGTTAATCCAGAAGACATGGGTCGAGTAATTGGAAAAGCTGGCCGCACCGCATCAGCACTGCGCACAGTGTTAAACGCATTGTCCACTAAGGGCAATGTGCGTATCGACATCCTCGACGTCGACGAGCGCTAATTCGATGTTGCTCGTTGTCGGGCGAATTGGGCGGGCGCACGGAGTTCGCGGCGATGTTTTCGTAGAACCGTTAACTGATGAACCCGATGTGCGGTTTGCCGAAGGTAGCGTTCTGGCTACAAGTTCAAACACCAAGTTAACTGTTGAATTCACTAAATGGCATAGCGGAAAGTTTGTTGTTCATTTTGTTGGTGTGGACGACCGCACTTCTGCGGAGCACTTAAAGACGCTTCAGTTATCTGTTGATGTTGATCCGGCCGAACTTCCTGAAGATCCAGATGAATTTTACGACCATCAATTGGCCGGCCTTGTGGTTCGTCTAACAGATGAAACCGAAGTTGGAACCGTCAAGGAAGTCATTCATTTGCCGGCGCAAGATTTGCTAGCAGTCACAACAACAGATGGCAGAGAAGTGCTAATTCCATTTGTTACCGAAATAGTTCCAGTTGTTGATGTAGTTGGCGGGTTCATAACAATCACGCCACCACTTGGTCTACTTAACGAAGAAGATGCCATCGAAGTACGAGATGAAATCTAATGCGCATTGATGTTGTGTCAATTTTCCCTGATTACTTGTCGCCGCTGAAGCTTTCACTTATGGGCAAAGCAATCGATGATGGAATCATTGAATTAACTGTGCACGATTTGCGCGAATTCACCCACGATAAACATCACACAGTTGATGACGCTCCATACGGTGGCGGCCCTGGCATGGTTATGAAACCCGAACCTTGGGGCGAAGCACTTGACTCGATAGTCACACATGAAACAGTTTTAGTTATCCCTACTCCGTCGGGCAAGCCGTTCACTCAGTTGGTTGCCCAAGAATTTGCACAGGAAAAACATCTCGTTTTCGCTTGTGGTCGTTATGAAGGTATTGATTCACGAGTTGCTGCGCACTACGCAACTCGCATCAAGGTAGTTGAAGTCTCTATCGGTGATTATGTTCTGGCCGGTGGCGAAGTCGCGGTGTTGGCCATGATTGAAGCCGCGGTTCGCTTAGTGCCAGGTGTTTTGGGTAATGAAGAAAGCCATCAAGACGATTCGTTCGCGCCGGGTGCAATGCAAGATTTGGTGGAGGGTCCGGTGTTCACGCGACCACCTGTATGGCGCGATCTTGAAGTGCCAGCAGTACTTACCTCAGGCGATCATGCCAAAATTGCAAATTGGCGCTTTGAACAAGCAAAAGCTCGTACTGCTGAAAATCGCCCAGATTTACGTCCGTAACCGTACATAATTTGGCGCAATCTAGCGGTTTGTGGCACACTCGAGTAGTTGCAACTAGCACCTCCGCCGTAGGGGAGTCGCTGACAAAGTTGATAACAATCATCCGGCAAGACCTTTAATCGAGGTATGCGACCTGCGGCGACATGTCTCATGGAGTAACAATGCATTACTTAGACGAGCTAGATTCGGCTTCCCTTCGAAGCGACATTCCTGATTTTCGCGCTGGCGACAATGTAAAGGTACATGTTCGCGTTATTGAAGGTAGCCGCTCACGTGTCCAGATTTTCCAGGGTGTAGTTATCCGCATCCATGGTGGCGGCGTGCGCGAAACATTCACCGTACGTAAAGTTAGCTTCGGTACCGGTGTTGAGCGTACTTTCCCAGTTCACTCACCAATCGTTGAAAAAATCGAATTGGTCAGCCGTGGCGATGTTCGTCGTGCGAAGTTGTACTACTTACGCGACCTTCGTGGCAAGGCAGCGAAAATTCGCGAGAAGCGCGACAATTCCTAAATCTCCTCGTCCTGCATGTGTTTGGACTAGGTAAATAATCGATGATTGTTATCGCGTAACCCACATTTAGTTGTGGATTACGCGATAATTTTCATATAAACAGAGAGCAGCAATGATGGCAAAGCGCGCACCAAGTTTCCTTCGTGAAACTTCAGTGGTAATTGTCTCTGCTCTGGTGCTCTCGATAATCGTACGTACTTTTGTTTTCCAGGCTTTCTATGTGCCGAGTGCATCCATGGAAAATACGCTCCTGGT
>Ga0114960_10000950_pt1 | contig 23952 bp, 10 predicted proteins | sample C_130625_MF_Meta_FD_92637 | JGI IMG/M metagenome (GOLD analysis project Ga0114960, IMG submission 92637) | Freshwater microbial communities from Lake Croche, Canada to study carbon cycling - C_130625_MF_MetaG | ecosystem: Environmental > Aquatic > Freshwater > Lake | place: Lake Croche, Canada... | reverse complement strand
TGCAGCATTAACTGTAAAATACCACCAATTATAACCACCAGGTGTACAGGCTCCAGATAAACTACCTGCGGTAAAATCAGCAGCAGTAGCTGGCAGAACTGGATTAATACTCCAGTATCTATAATTAACTCCTGCTTTGCCTACAATACTAATTGTGAATTTTTCATCAAATTCTGTACTTATATCAGAAATTGCAGTTATATCAACCGTACCAGTATTATTGGTTATTGTTATATTACCCCATTGAACGCCAAAATCTCCAGTACTATTTGCATTGTTTTGATTAACTATAGTGGACGTAGTTATATCATCTATTCGCCAGTAATATGTACCATCAGTTAAACCAGAGGTTTTAACAGTAAAAGTATTTTGTATACCTTCATATACCCTGCTTGGCCCCGTAAAATACGGAGCCACAGGCGGCACTAGTTGGCTAACGTCTAACACAGATATTTCACCTGAACTACATAATTCAGGTAAATTATTAGCACTATCTCTAATACTAATCGTAAACTTTTCTGTGCCTTCAGTTAAACTATCTGCTTTTGCTGTAATAGTAAAATAAGACCAATTAAATCCACCAGGTGTAGTAGTTCCTGTTATAGCATCAAAATCATTAATACCATTAGTGCTTACATCTACAATATTCCAAGTTCTAGTTACAGTAGTTTTAGTTACTAAACTAATAGTAAAATATTCTTGAGCTTCTGTAATACTGTCAACTGGTAATGCTGGAACAGTAAATGTACCAGTATTATTAATCATGGTAACTGGACCATAAAAATAATTAAAGTCTCCTGTTACAGGCGGGCCTATGTTATAGTCTGCTACAGTAGCTCCTGGTGTAGCGGGTTTGTTTATTCTCCAGTAGTAGGTACCATCAGCTAAACCCACAGTTTTTGCAGTACAAGTAAAACTTTGGTTTTCTGTAATAGTTAGTGGTGCTTCTATGGCTGGAGCAGTTATATCATTGCTAGGTCGAATTGTTAAAATTGGTGAAGTTATTGTTCTGCCTGATTGAGTTACTGTAATTCTAAAGGTTTTGAATGTTTCTCGTCTTCCGTCTACTACTGGTGTTATAGAAAAAGAGTAGTTACTTGTACCAGGTTGATTAACAATACCAGTAGTACCGCCTGTACTTAAAAAATCGTTTGTATCTGTAGTTATATGTTGAATTGACCAACTATACGCTGTACTACTTACAAAGTTTGATAAACGAAAAGTATATCTGGTACCTTCTGTAAGTACTTGGTCATTAGCCCAAGCAGCTCCTATGCCAGCCCATCGTAAAAGAGTTATAGCAGCATAAGTAATACTTGTTAAATATATTGGTAATGTTCCGTCAGTGCTTGTTGTAGTTCCACTAAGTGTTCCATCGGCAGCAAGTAGTGGACCAGTATCATCACCTAATCTACAACGTAGTTTAAATCTCTTTTTTGTATCAGAAACAGAATAAATTGTATTGCTTGTAGTATTCCAATAAGCTGCAAGACCTGTACCTAAACGATTAGCTGTAGAATCGTTGTTATAGATATACTCAAGAGTAATAACAGCAATATTGTACGCGCTTGAACCTGCAACTATTGTAGCAAAACCCTGAGTTTGTCTAAAATTAACGCTATTATCGTCTAAAGTTGAATTACCTGTTGATAGATACCAATAAAGAGTTGTTCCTACTGGATAATTAGTATATACTAAAACATCAGCATTGCCTGAATTGCGATTAACAGCAAGCTCATTGCCCGCTGTGCCGCCCCAACCAGAACTTCCGTAACCATAATCAAAAACAACTGCTGAACCTGAATTATCAGCATCAATGCGTATACTCCCTGAAGTAACAATAACTATATTTTGTGGATCAGTTTCTGTTACTACAAATACGTTAGCAGGTATAGTACCTGTTATATCATCTGGTATACCAGCCCCTGCTACACCTTCGCTAATAGGGTCTGTGCCCCATAAAGCATTTGTGTTCCAACCAAATCCTGTAGTTTGTGTGGTAGTGCTAGGAGTTATAACTATGCTATTGGAAGTTATAAAAATTTCAGTTGTAAGATTATCTGGAGTACCAAACTGTTTAAACAATGTAATAGTAAATGAATCTGATACTGATTCTACATAAGCATCATAAACATTTGTTGGCGTTATACTAAATGTGGCTGTGTTACTGTAAACTGTAAAAGTACCACTATCTGCCACAAAATTATTTGAGTTTGTTGAGTTTAGGGTCCAGTTTATAATTGTGCCATCTGGAACACCGTTAGTCGTAACAGTAACCGCAGAACTACTGCCTTCAATCATAGCTGCTGGTAAACTACTAAAAGAATATGTTTCGCTAGCCTGAGAACGTATAGTTATTGGAAAAGATGTAGCGTATACAGGATTGCCAGGATTAGCATCTGTAACAACAAATACATTTGTAGGTAAAATACCTGTTGTAGTATCTGGAACACCACTACCTAGTGTACCTTCTGTTAACGCGCCAGTACCCCATGAACTACTAGTATTCCAACCTAATGCAGTGGTGGCTATATTATTAACTGCATTAACAATAATTGCAGAAGATGTTTTTACTGTATTATACGTAGTACCATTAAATCTTTTTAATACAATATTGTAGGTTTCATTTACTTCTTGGTACGGATCATAAAAACTAGTAGGAGTTACAACAAATGATCCTGTATTAGTATTAATAGTAAAACTACCACTAATACTTAGGAATTCATTTTCAGCATTTTGTAATTCCCAATATACTAATGTGCCATTAGGTACATTAGTTGTACTAACTGTTACGGTATTTGAAATACCCTCAGTCATAGTATAGTTTATACTATTAAAAGTATATGTTTCAATTTTTTCAGTTGGTAAAGTAATTAATGGAGAAGTAACTATAACAGTGTTGGCAGGATCAATGTCTGTAACAACAAACACATTGGTCGGTATAGTTGTACTACCAGGAGCACCACTACCCACAGTACCTTCAACCAGTGTATCAGTACCCCACAAAGCATTAGTATTCCATCCTAAGGCTGTAGTAGCTGTATTATTAGGTGAATTAGTTAATGATATTCTTGTAGTAGAAGTTGCTACGGCATTGTAAGTAGTACCATTAAATCTTTTTAAAATAATATTGTATGTTTCAGTAAATTCAGTAAAGGCATCATAAAATTTAGTAGGCGTTACAATAAATGAACCAGTATTATTAGTTACAGTAAAACTGCCGCTTGTAACTAAAAACTCATTTCCAGCATTTTGCAATTCCCAATATACTATTGTCCCATTAGGTACATTAGTACTAGTAATGCTTACTGTGCTGGCAACACCTTCAGTCATACTGTACGTTAAACTACTAAATGTATATGTTTCAGTAAATTCAGTAGCTAGAGTAATAGGTTCTGAAGTAACATATACAGTATTATTTGGATTAACATCTGTTACAACGTATACATTAGGAGGTGTAGTACCACTGTAAATAGTGCCTTCTGTTAAATTAGTAGGCCCAAAGGTAGAATCTGTATTCCATCCAAGAGCTGTTGTAGCTGCTGCATTAGCAACATTAACTACAGTTATTGCCGAGGATGTTTTTACAGTATTATATGCGGTGCCATCAAATCTTTTTAATACAATATTATATGTTTCATTTGTTTCAGCAAATGCATCATAAAAACTAGTAGTAGTAATGCTGAATGATCCTGCATTATTAGTTACAGTAAAACTACCGCTTGTAACTAAAAACTCATTTGCAGCATTAGGAATTTCCCAATAAACTATTGTGCCATCTTTAACATTAGTAGTAGTAATACCAACGGTACTTGCTGCACCTTCATTCATTGTTAATGCTAGACTGCTAAAAGTATAAGACTCTGTATATTCATTAGCTAGAGTTATAGTAGAAGAGGTTGCTATAACTGAGTTATTCCCTTGTATTGCTGTAATTACAAATGCTCCTGGTGGAACACCTCCAGTATTGTTACTACCTTCAGTAATTGAATTAGGGCCCCAATTTGCGTTAGTAGTCCAGCCAAAGCCTATAATATCAGTACTACTGGTATTATTAACAACAATAGTTTGTGATAATACTATAGCTCCAGTTAATGGTGCATACGTTCTAATATTAATAGTGTAGTTTTCTGCGGTTTCTGGATATGGGTCAAAAAACTTAGTTGGAGTTATTTGAAAAGAACCAGCTCCAGTACTACCAATAATAAAACTACCGTCTGTATACTGAAAATCATTACCTGTACTTGGCGATATATCCCAGTATAGCATAGTACCATTTAATACGTTAGTAGTATTTATACTATAAATATTATCTACGCCTTCTGTAATAGTAGTAGGAGCATTGTTCCAATTATATGTTTTTGCTAGTTGACCTTCTATAGGAATAGGGCCCGTAGTAAAAATAGTAGTATCCGCTACACTAATTTGTCTAACTGCTGATACTCCGTAATACTCCGCACCAGTCATTGTAAAAAAGGGTAGGGGAACAATATTTTTAGCAGTACCTATTCTAAAAGTCCATTGGCGAACTCCACCATAATAGTCGCTTGTTAATAAAGTATTATATAAATATGCTTTACCTATAAAATGCAAGTTACGAGTATCACTAGATATTAAAACTTGATTATAATTATTAGTTGCTGAAAATCCATAGCTCATCGCATTAATACCCAAAAATAGGCGTTTTCAGAACCGCCGGAAATTGAAATGGTGCCTGTTATATTGCTTGAAGTTATAGTATGTGCTATAGCTTTTCGGTTAGTAGGCGGTGCATCTATTAGCATTTGTACAACTAAAATTTCTTTGTTTACAAGTAGCGGATATGTCCAGCTTCCACTACCACCACCAGCAACATAAACTTGATCAACTTGGTTCCATGTAACAGAATTTGAATCATAGGCAACAAGTCCATTAGACTTATACATTTTTAAACCAAAAGCCATTTTAATCCTTACATACTTAAATTACCTAATTGTACTCTGAGTATACTACCATCGTATATTTTAATAAAGTTCTCAGTCATTTGCATACGAGAACCAGTTGTACCACTTTGAATAGTTGTAGCACCTGTTGATTCTACAATAAATTTATTATTAATATTTAAAGCACCAGCACTAATACTACCTAAATTAGCACTAATAGCAGATAAACTACCTACTTTTAAATTTGAAAGATAGGGGCTATTCCAAGTAATTGCATTAGTGGCGGTGTTAAGTATACCATCGCATTGATACATGTACTGACCACCAGTTAAGATACTACTTGCCTGAAAACTCCAAGTAGCTAGTGTACCATCTAAATTAGTGACCGTGCTGGTTGGTATAGCATCGCCGCCGGCACCGCCGGCACCAGGTACAGCTGGAGTAGGGCTTCCTGGTACTATGGCACTAGTAGTAACTACGTAAACAGTACGTGCAGAATTGCCTTGCAATCCAATTGTACCATCATTACGATAACCAATTGTACCAACAATTGCAGTTGCCATATCTACTGTTGTACTAGTATCGCCTTCTAGGCCTTTTATAGTTAAACTTAATTGATATAAAGTATATCCTGTACCTGGAGCTGCTCCAATAGTTGTTGTCCAAGCAGCTGGTTTAGTTGGCCAACTATAACTACTAGTTGACCAAGTATATGTTATATTACCAGTATAAGTAGGAACTCCTGAGTTACCCCAAGCATAATAATTAACAATAGCTACAAGTGCATTTTTCCCTGCACTACCAGTAATGCCTGCTTTGCTTTTTGCAAAAGTTTGGGTGGCTGTTGCAGTAAATGTTTGACCGCCTAGGGTAGTTCCAGTAATATTAAAATTAATAAAAGCTGTATCAGCTAGGATATTTGCAGCAATGGCTGTGCGACCGTATATGCCTAAGTCAGTAACAGCTCCTGCTGTAATATTGGTAGCACTTGTTGTAACTTTCCAAGTACCATTACTAGTACCAACCGCATCATATGTTAGTGCAGTTGCACCTTCGTAAACATAAACATCTGTGGTAGTATTTGTATAAACGCCTGCATTACCTGATGAGTCTGTGGGAATAACCGTATTTGGGTTAGTTAGCGTAGCAGTAATAGTACTACCACCAATAAACACAACTGGAATTACCTGTGTGTCTAATAATATTTGAGTAGGTGATGCTACGCTGGCTTCATTATATAGTTTTACTGTGTATGATGTGTACGTATCTGTGTTATTAGGTGTAAAGCTTTTTGTTAAAGAATCAGCAGTACCTACTTCTGTGCCACCATTGCCAGTAATTGTTATATAACCGTAATTAGTAGTTGTACCACCATTTACTTTTTTACCAGTTACCGTAATACCACTATGTGTACCTGTAATTAAGGGGCTACTTGTAGATTTACTTATAACCGGAGTTGGAATATCTAAGTAATAAAATACCGCATTTGCGCCAACAACACCGTTTGTAACCTTTGTATAAGTAATTTCTCGAGTTATAGATGCCATAACTGCACCAGCTGCGTCATAAGGCGTAATCACAAACACAACTTTTGCAGAATCTGCTGTTAGTCCTGTAATACCGGCTAATGTATAAGTGGTCCCACCATTTACTGCAGTTTGCGTATCTAGTGTGCGATTTGAGGCATTGGTTCCACTAGTATCAACAGCAACCTGAAATGTGTTTGCTCCGCCTGTGGAACTATAGGTTAAGTTACTTGTACCACGAGTTACAGTAATTGTTGTATCTGTATTTGCAAAACTAACAGGAGTACCTGCTGCATTAGATCCAACTGTTGCAACAACTCGAGATAAGTTTGTTACAATAGGTTCTGAAGCTTCTAGGCTATACTGTACGTTATAGTAGCCATAAGCAGTTGTTAGTAAGTTTTCTGTTACTGTGCAACGGTAGTTTATTGCTGTGGAATTGCCAACAGCAGTTAAAAATGCTGTGTTTGAAATAGTTTGTGTGTTACCAGTGCCTAGCAATACCCATGTTGTGGGAGTAGCGCTTAGTGCATAATGCCAGGTATACACAGCAGCGGCTGTAAATATAACACTTGCAGTTGCTGTAAGCGTTATACCTGCTGTAGGTATAGTTAATGCTCCATTTTTAGGAGTTTTAAATAATGCACCATTATTTGAGGCTATAGTTACTGAAGTATCCATAGTCCTATACGCTACACTTTGTAACGCTTTATCTCTTTCATTAATAATTGCTGCCATTATACAATTACCTCTACATTTATTGTACCCGCGACCCAATTTGGACTAAGTGATATTACTTGGCCAGATTTACCATCAACTAATCCAAATCTATTATGTGTCAATGTAACTGCTTGCCCTAATTTTAAAGAAAATAAACTGGCTTTTGCTACAAAACTATATACTGTTCTTGGTACTTTAAAATAATTATTTATAGATAATGCTAATGCATCAGCATCTGTTTTTGCTAGCAAACATGTATCTTGTTGTACAGGAGTGCTTTCAAGCTTATAATTTGCTTGTATGGTAGAATCTAATATACTGCTAGTATACCACTCATCACCAAACATAGTAATGGCCATTGGCGGAACATTTCCAGCCAATGCTGTTTGAACGGTATAATTTTTGCAATAACCTATTTTTGTTGCTGCAACAACTTCTGTTCTTGCAGATATTTGTAGGCTATGAAATAGTATGTCTGTATCTGTGATTGTAATTACAGGATCGCTAGTAGGTGTTCCAAGTTGTAATATTTGCAATAAACCTTTGCGATTAAAAAATAACTGTGCAGCAGCACTGTCTAATATACTTTGACAAACATTTAAAACATTAGTTCTATCTGTTACTACAATACCAACAGGGGCTGTGTTATTAGTAGCAAAAGTATTTAAATTAACTAAATCTAAATCTGAAGCCGATAATCTTTTATTTACATCACCATATTGCGTAACAATTACTGCAATTATTTTTGCAATATTATTTGTATAAGTACCTTCTATTAATGCACCTGTAGTAAGATCTACAGTTCTTTGTAAACCTTGTACTGAAACAGTAACAGTTCCCAGTGGTTGCGATGTACAAGCAAATTTTCCATTAGTTAAATCAATAGTAGCACCATTAGGTCTTGAAATATTATTATTACCATATATGGCTGGATTAGTATACGCGGCTAAACCATTATAACGAATTTCAATAACAGACTCAGCTGTAGTTACTCGTACCTCTGCTAGTACAGGGCTAGTTATAGAGCCTGTAGCAGTAGTAAGTGTTATAACTACATTGTTAATATCTTTAATAGTAAAATCTTTGTTATTAGTTGCTATACTATCAATATAATATGTTGTTTTTGCTAGTATACCGCCTAATATATTTGTACCTGTAGCGGCCCCTGCTTTAGTAAATATAATTGGTTTATTTAAAACAAATCCAACAGTACTTGCACAAGTTATTAAATTGCCTGTTGCTGATGTAGCTGATACTAGTGTACCAACGCTGGTATCAGTAAACATATATTCCAATAATGACGGGTCTGTTAGTAGTGGCGACATATTATGTACTTCGCCAAATACTAATGGTCGAATACTATCTTGATTTGCTTGACCAGAACCCCAAATACCATAAGTGCCAAGAATATTCCCAGTTAGCGGAGTATTTAACCGCTGTAATTTATCACGAACTTTTATACTTAATGTTTCACGCGCACTAGAATCAACATCTGCTATTACACCATTAAATACTAATTCAAATACTGTATGTACGTCTGTTAAAGTACTGGTAAACCAACTAGGATCACCTAAATATACTTGAATATTTCGATTAACCCAAATAAATTGAGTACTATCTAACCAACTATCTAGTTCCCCATTAGGGTTAGCAATTTCAATATTGCCAAAACTCATGGACAAGCTACCATCAATGGATAGGCTTTCTGTTGTTTGTAGCGCACCTGTTAAATATGGTAAATAACTAACATCAGCACTATCAGTAGTATAGCCTATATTACTTAGATATAGTGTTACATCGGTTCCTGCAGTTCCGTATTTACCAAGTAAATCTTTTACTGTTACTTCTACCAGTATGCCGCGAATACTGGCAGGATCTTCAAGCCATGCTTGCGTTACATTGCTCATATATTCTCCTAATTCAATTTACCCTATTATACTCGTTTAGATAACTTTAGTCAAGTATATTTTTTATCTGGCACAAAAAAATGCCCTGGTATTATCCAGGGCACCTTTTTAAGCTACTTTAACTTTAGATCGCGTACTCCAATTTTGATTATTTAGAGCATCTTGATTTCCTGTTGTAATTGCTTCAGCATTTTTCATATTAGCGTCATATGTTGTTGTTATTAAATGTCCTGTTTGTTCTTTCTGATCTGCACGTAAGTCAGCTACTTCTTTTCTTAATGCTTTAATTTCTTCTACTAATTCCTTAGTATTAAATAAATCATTACTGGCCTTATTAGAATAAACTCGACCCGGTGTTTTAAAGTCCACAAGTTCGGGTCCATTTTCACCAACCATAGAAATACCTTGTGCCAATCCACCATCTGCATGTCCAGGTATCTGAAATGTAGATGCTACAGAACCTGAGGCAGCTGCACCAGTTTGTGCAATATTGGTAACACCCACTGCTGTTAAATACTCTGTTAGAATATCTGCAGTTGTTTGTGTTGCTGCTGCAATGGTATCTAGGAAACCTAGTTGCAGTTTAGCGTCAGAAAGTTGTGTACCCATTGCAGTTGTAGCATCAGTTACCGCTGTTGTAACGTCGGTTAAATCCTGTTGATACTGTGCAGTACCTGCATTCATTTCTTTAGAATTAGCTAAGAAACTATCGGATACACTATTTAATTTAGCAACTGCATCATCTCTAGCAGCAATATCTGTTGCAGTACTTGCTGTAGTAATTTTAACAGCAGCAGCTTGCGCAGTTGCTTTAAATATTGCAGCAGCATCCGCATATTTCTGTGCTGGAGTAAGCGTTGAAGCAGCTCCTGCAAGAAGTGCAGTTTTGTAGTTATTTAACGAAACAATTGCAGCATTAACAGATTTATTAGAAGAATCATAAGCTGACTTAAGTCTATCACGAATTGCAATTTCATCAGTTAGTGCATTAATATAAATTTGACGGGGTCTTAGCGAAGCATCCATTGCTGCTAGTTCTTTATTTCTGGCAATAGACAATGCTATTGCTTTTTGACCGATTAAATCATAAATTTTTGCTTCTAGGTCTAATTCTTTATTTGCAAGTTCAGCCATAGCTTTAGTAACAATATCAAACCCTGGAGCTAACTCCATTAAACTTTGATACATTTCACGACCGCCAACTGTACTAAGATTTTGAGATATTACTAGTTGCTTAAAATCATCACGAGTAATACCAATATTAATACCAAGTTTTGTTAATTGATCATTTACTGATTTTTGTACTGGAGCCAGCTTTTCAGCAGCAGTTAAAAAGTTATCTCGGAAAAACGCTGTTTCAGTTTGAAAAGCCTCTAGTCCACCAGCAATTTTAATCATATCTTCCGATATATCAAATTTACCTACAATAGAAAATGCATGTCCAATTGATAATAGCGATTGATTTACTTTGTCATTGCCATCTACTACACGTAGCACAGTACCTAAGTAGTCTTCGCCAAATTGACGATATTTTTCAAATCCAGTAAAGATTTTTTGAGCCGCATTGCTGATTCTTTCACCTATAACTGCATTTAACTCATCAACAAGTTCTTGACCCGTTTTATTCATTAAATCAATAGGCATACTAACATCAAAGGTTTCTAAAACTTTATTAATGCTAGCAGCACTAACATTAGTTTTTTGGCCTAGTATTGCAAACATTTTGTTAGCTTGTCCAAATATATCAGATATTGCACGACTTGTGTTACTACCTAAATCTTGTACTTGGTGTGCAAGTGAACTAGAATCTGAATCTTGTCCAAACCAACCTCCATCAGTATGTGATGTGGTTAATACATCTTTAAACTGTTTAATACTACCAGAAACATCATTCATTACTTCTTTAAACGTACCCTTAAGTTCAATACCCGCAGAAGTAATTTTAGTACTAGTAGAAGTCCCGCCGCCAAAAATACTATCAAGAATTTTACCTACTACAGGCACAGACCCAAAACTACCAAGAGTTTTTGAGTCTTTTTCGGCAGTACCAAAACCTTGACCACTTCTGATACCTGGTGCAGCATAAATAGATTTAGCAGCACCACTTACAGAATCAGCTACACGTCTCATAGCTTTTAACAATTCATTATCGTAGTTTAAACCTTCAATGGAATTTTTAGCCAGTATGTCTAGTGAGTTAACAATAGTAGTTGTTTTAGCTGCGTCATCTCCAAATACGCCCCCAGTACCTTGCTTTTTCTGACGTTCTTCCGAAGTTTTGCCAGTCATGTCAACCATAGAGCCAGTACTAGAAGATCCTGAAGCAGCAACACCTACAGCAGCAAGTGCAGCAGTTGCAGCTGCGGGTCCCCACGGCCCCATATACTTCATAAACTCAGTATAAATAGCAGGTATATCAATACCTATTTTTGTTAATGCATTACTTGCATCTTCTGCTAGTTGCTTAGCTTGTATTCCAGCACTTACTAAAGCAGCAGCTTTTTCAATGCCTTCCATTACTTTATAACCCATTGTTTTTTGGTCAAAAAACTTTTTACTAGCTCCAGCTATTTTTCCAATATTGCTAATTTGGTCAGTGGTGTTCTTTTTCTCTAAATCTCCAAGTTTTCTCTCAATAAGTACTCTTTCATCCTCATTTACAGAACTAGAAATTTGCTTTTGTAATTTTTCCTTTTCCTTGATATAGCTTATTTCATCATTAGCCATTTTAACAAGTGCTTCTGTAGCAGAACCAATTGCAGCACCTAAATCTCCAAATGCAATAGTCATATTTTCTGTATAACTTGATGCAGTTGCAGTAAGTCTAGCTTGTTCTTCTAACTGAAGATTATTTATAGCTACTTGTATTGCTGTATTTCTATCATTATCAATTATTTGTTTTTGATAACCTAGTTGTTTGTCATAAAAAGCTAATTTATTTTGATAAGATATTAAATCTAAGTCTTCTTGGGCTGTTCTACCCTCATAACCTTTTTTATCTAATTCATTAATTTTTTCTTGTACACCTAGTGTATCTCTTGCGTGTTGTTCATCTGCTGCTTGTTTGGCCATACCACTACGGTCAATAGCAGCTGTTCCAGCAGAAATAGTACCAAGAGTTTCTTGATTAGCTAAAGATCCAGCACGTACAGCACGTTGTCCTTGTGCTAAAGTTTGAGTTTGTGTTAACTCTGCCATTGCTTTATTATATCTGCTTGTAGCATTTATATTAGCTTCGGTTGCAACTTTTACATCAAATAGGTTATCTATTTCTGTTTTTAATGCAGTTCCAATAGCCTTTTTTCTAGCTAAAAGCTCTGCGTCAGCTGGTTTAGATTCTAGGGCTATATTAACGCCAGCGAGCTGTTCTTCATATTTTTTATTTGTAGCAGCAAGCGCACTAGTGTAAGAATTTTGTTCTTTTTCTAGATCTACTATTCTTTGACGTGCAATAATTTCATCATCTAAAAAGGCTTTGGTGTTAGACATGGTTGATAAATTAATTTGAGCGATATTAGTTTGTGTTTCTGCGGATTGTCTAATTAGTGCTGCTTTTTCTTCTTTTTCATTAATTAATGCAATTGCTTTAGCATAAGCTGCCATACTACTAATTTGTTTGTCTCTGGCATTATGTAAGGCTTCTAAAGTTGGTATTAGCTTTTTATAGTGTGCAGTTTCTGCGGTTAATTGCGCATCTAAAGCTTGGTAGTCTTTAGTGTCTGTACCAAACTGCGACATTTTTTGTTTAAGATCAAACTCTTTATTAGCATTAGCCGCTTTTTCATTAGCTAGTTTATTAGCATAATCAGCATCTTCTTTATCAAAATCAATTTGACGTTGTTGATCTACTAACAAAGACTCTTGAAGAGCTTTCATACCAGTTAAAGTGCCCAATTTAATACTAGCTAAATTAATACTATTTTGCTTATCTTCATTAGCCCAATCATTTTTCTGTTTTTCTATACTTTGTTCGTAATCCCAATTCTTTTTAGCATCTGCAAGTTTTTGATCTGCGGTTTTTCTAGCTGCTACTGAATTTTCTGCTGTATCTTTTCTAGTTTGAGCAGTTATAGCAGCATTGGCTTGATCTACTGCTGCAGATTGTGCAGCTATTGTTTTAGGTTTATAAACTGCCTTATTTGCATTCATTTTAGCTAAAGCAGCTTCTTCTGCACGTAATTTACCTGTCAGACCTAACATAGTTAACTGTTGTTGAGCTTGACGAACAATACTTTCTTCGTTTTCTCTATTTTGTTGTGTAATGTCGGTTACAATAGGCGAATATTTTTCTAGACTACTTAATATTGATAATCTAGCATTAGCTTCTGCAAGAGTAGCTTCTAGTCCTACACGTTGTGCTTCTGCAGTAGCTATGGCTAAATCTTTTTGTGTTTGAAGTTGATTACCTAATTTAGTATTACCTAAAATAGCTATTTCTAAATTTCCGGCTTCAGTTGCATTTCTTTCTGTAAGAGCTCTAGCATATACCCCTTTTGCAACAGGATCACCTTGTGCTAAAGCCGTTGCGGGTTTACCAAGTAATTGAGTTTTACTACCACTTACTTGCACTCTTAATTGCTCGGTAGTCATTTTATCTGATTCATTTAATAATTTAAGCTGAAGACTACGTAAATCTAATTTTGCTTGTTCTGCAGCTTTATTACCAGTAAATCCAGGCGCACTAATTTCTTTAGCTTTTTCTTGAATAGCAACTTCTTCAGTAATACGAGCTAAATTATTAGTAGCAATTATTAATTGTTTATTTGCTTCGATTCCTTTTATTTGTATGCCAATTGAGGCTTCTTGTAGTCTAGCGCTTTGTTTTATACCTTCAACGGTAGTATTACCAGATAATGCTTTTAATTGTACTTCAATACCGGATTTTTGAAAGCCTAGCCCAATAGAATTTTCAAACTGCTTTGCACCATTAACAAATACTTCGGTTTGTGCTTTTAAATATAAATCATCATTTTGCATGCTGTCTTTTAAAAGCTGAATTTGTTTTTCAGTATTTTTTACTTGTTGTGCTGTGCTTTCTGCTAGTGATTTTGCTGTTGTTAATCCTTGATTATCTCCAGCTGTATTTGTTGGAAAAATACTACCACCAACTTTATTTTGTATATAAGGATTATATCTTGATCCATCATTTCTAGATACGCCAACAGCTTGACTTGGTTTGAAGTTACCTAGTGCATCAGCAGCTTCTTTAGCTGCTTTCTTTTGAGTTTCTAGTTTTGTTTTTAAAGTTTCGACTTCTTTTCCAGCTTTTTCAATTGTATAACCCCATTCTAAAAGACCACGTTGCGTTTCTGGGCTAACCATTCGCAATTTTTGATAGTCTCTAGTTAATGAGGTTAATTCAGCTAATTTTTCACCACTATCACCAAAAGCTTTTTGCATTTTCATGCCAACATCCATTGATTCTTCGCCAAGCTTTCCTAGTGGATCTTTTACTGAAAGACTAGATACAATTGAATCCCATGATTTTGCTGCGGCATCCCAAGCTGTTTTTAAACTTTCACCAGCTGTAGATGCGGTTCTTACACTTTTGCTAGTATCTTCAATAACACCTACAATGGCTGGTTTATTATTAATAAGTTTGTCGCCAACAGAACCTAGTCGATCTTGAAGCTCAGTAATATCGCTATAAGTTACCCCCAATATTCTAGCAATAGATGCTTTAAATTCAGTTTCTGCAGGACCGCCTTCAATAAGTTTTGCAGTATCTACAATACTTTGTGATATAGCAGTAGATAAGTTATTTGCTAAAGCGCTTTGATCTACTAAGTTAGTATTTTTTCCGTTGAATGAAAATGCATTTTTTATTCCATTCCATATTCTTGCGTCTCCTAGTTTATCCCAAAAACCCATTTTTGCTTGTGTAGCATCAGCATCTTTGCTTACTTTTACTAAGGCGTCACTAACCCCGCCAAGGGCGTTGGCTTTTGCCGATAGACTTTCGCGACCTAATTGTTGAAGAAATGGTTTTGCATTAATTGCATCTATTGTTTTATCTACTGTTTTACTAGCATCATTTAACAGGTCTAATGAACCTGCTAATTTTTCTGCTTCTTTTCCAGCTGTTTTATTATAATCTATAAAAAAACTAATACCAGCAAGAACAGCAGTTATAATAATTAACCAACCTGAAAAAGCTTCAATTATGGTACTTATTGCAGAACCTAAAATCATTAAACCACCAGTTAAACGCATAAAGCCATTTTGTAACATACCGGTTTTAGGAGCTAGTGCTTCAACACCATCACCTAATTTTAATAATTGACCTGTAGTTTTAGATACATTAATTTCTTCATTTAAACGTTTCCAAGCTGCAACTAATCCATATCTTGACTGTGTTTGTGCAACATCTGATTTAATATTGGAAGCAGCAGCTTCTGCATACGCTTTATTAATAATTTTTTGGTTAAGTGTTTCATGCCCAAAAAAGCTATTTGAACGAGCCTCATTACGCGCTAAAACAGCAGCATGTATTTTTTCACCTTCAAGCATTAATTGAGCTTGTTCAGCTGCACTTTTTGTTGCATATTTACTTCTGTCTAAGAATGCTTGTTTTGATCGGTCTGCTTGTGCTGCATCATATTGACCAGTATCAGTTAAAACATCACTTTTATTTGCTGCTTTTTCAAGATTTATTCTTTTAATATCTTCAAGACCTTTTTTATATTGTCCAAGCGCAGGAATAGCTTGTTTTAATAATAAACCAGCTACTGTTCCAACAGCTAATGTTAAACCCACGGGGCTTTCAGATAAAAGTTTTGCAACAGGTAAAAGTACCATATTAATTACATTTAAACCTTCAGTAGCAAGATTACTTAAACTAGCACTTAGTTTAGTATATGCATTAGCTTGAATATTAATATTATTAAATTTAGCTTCACCTTCGGTAAGTACTGCATTAGCAAATGCTTGACGCTTTTCAAAATCGCTAAGTGCTTCAACACTTTTACCTAATTCACGAGCATATTTTTGTTGAGAAGGAATAACTCTGGCCATAATACCAAGTTCATCTAATAACTCTGGTTGAACTTTTACAATACCTTTTGTTAAACGATCTAATGAGTCGCCCATATCACGACCAAGCGCAAGTGAAGCTTTTTTGGCAACTTCAGTCATGCGTAAAATAGCATCACTAGTCATACCACCACTAGTTGCTAGTGCCGTAGACGTCATTGCTTGACGTAAGGAAATTGCACCATCTGAGGCACGTGCCATTTGTTTAGCAAGCGCGCCTAGTGAACGACCACTTGCAGCACCTAATTGCTCTAGTCCTTGAATAATGTTAGCAGTATCTGCTGCTTTACTTAATGCACCATAAGCTGCTGATACGGCATATAAATTAGCTGCAAAAGTAGCATACACGTGTACAAGTCCGCCTAAGCCCTGTGCTTGTGCAGCAAAGTCTCGCCCGCTTGCACCTGTTGCACCAGCAACACCACGAGATAAATTAGTGTCACTTGCAGTTCCTGTAGGACTTGCAGCAGCTGCACGTGCTGCTACACCTTGCCTAGCCGCACCGGTAGCAAGGGGCACACGTATTTGTCCAGCCACAGAGGCTGCATCTTGTAGTGCTTGTTTTAATTTTCTAGCTTCAGCCGTGGCTTGTGCAGTTGTGCCGTTATCACTTACATTAACTGCAATATTAATACTATCTGCCATATGTTCTCCTGCTTAGCGTGCAAAATTTTCAAACGCTATTATTAGTAACCCCCATTATAACACTTATGGGCTTTATTGTCAATAGTTAAATTTTTTTTGTCCATAAAAAAACCCCGATAGCGCTAACTATCGGGGTTCTTCATTTTGTTTTAGGTTTTGCATTAACAATGGCTTGTGACCTATGCCTATCAATTATACCTATTAACTCATACTGAGTTCTTCTATCTTCGACCGGTACATCTAGTAATTCCAATATATCTAGCAATCCTGTATAGTTTTTACCTATATAGTTTCCGCCCATGTAGTCCCATTCATCTCGAAGCTTTTGGTATATTCCAAGGGCTTCTTGAACATCCAGTAAAAAGTCTTCAAACTCTACTGGAATTTCTTCATCAATGGGTTCTGTTCCCAGAGTTTCGCACATTTCAAAATATGCGTCACGGGTCATTCCTACAGTGTTATTATTAAAATAACTTTCTAATTGGCGATTTAACTCTCTGTACTGGTCTTCGTGAAATTTGATAACTCAGTTACCGTCTCTGAAATAAAAGCATCAAAGTTTCCTGACGATTGCATTAAGAATAGTGCATTGTCTTGGTCGTATGGTAATTCAGTATCAGAATCTTGTCCTGATAAATCTACTGGAGCTAGCTGTTCTAGATAAGAAAGCTTTAAGCCTGACCATCCTTTAATACACGCATTAACGTATAATTGTAAGAACAACTTATCGTCTAGTTCCTCTACAGGTTGACGATTTTTAAAAGTTGTTTTTGTAGCTTTCTTGCGAATACCAACTAGTGTTTCGCGAGATAGGAATACTACGTTAATTTTGAAGCCGTTTAAACCTGGGTAGTCTACTTCAACCGTTTTTGACGGTACTAGTAAAGACTTTAGGCTAAGTGCCGCATTTGTTGTTGCCATGGAAAAATTATCCTTTTATTATTGTAAGACTAGAAAAAGAGGTAGGGGAGATCAACCCCCTACCAAAAAACGATTAAGCTGCGTAGTAACGAACTGTGATATCGTTGGTTTTATCAAGTGCAAATACATTTGCATTTGCGGTTGCACTTGGTGTAGAACCTTCAGCTGTGAAGTTAATAGCTGTTGAAACAACTGCTTGAACATCAACTGTTGGCACGGTAAACGTAACCGACGGCATATCTAAGACAACGCGATTTGAGTTACTAGATCCGCCAACTGAAAGTACTAAAGATGCCATAGGTTCCACAGAACTTGAACTAGCTGCCAACATATCTGCAAGCAATTGACCTGTACTACCAACACCACTACCTGTTTTTAAGTAGGCATTAATTGTACCAGTAATAGCACGTGTACCTGTGTAGTAAACAGCTGGTACGTTAACAACACCAAGGTTAGCTGGAGTAATATAGCTAATATTGTTATTGATAGTGATTGAACCGCCAGTTAGTGCCATTGTGTACGTAGCAGCTGCTTGGCCGCCAAGAGCATTAAGAGTTTTAAAATCAACAGTACTTAGTTTATTAGTAATAAATGGTGCTGAAGTATTTTTAGCTGTAAATGTAGTACCAGGGGTAGCAGTAATTGTTGCTAATGCAACGGCAGATTGTGTTAATGCGGTTGCTTGACCTGTCCATGCTAGTGTAGCAATAGCATCTAATCCAAAATCAATAGTAACTTGATTCATGGCGCAATTGTCAACTTGGTAAACAACATTGTCAACAGCAAAAAACATAGCAAATTTAAGCAATTGATTTAAGTTAGAACCAGCTGCTGTAGCCACTGATTGAGTAGCGGCAACAGGTGCCCATGCTCCACGATAAATCTTTGGCGTAGCATTTGTGAAACTAGTAGTTGCTGTTACGGTAGGATTAACATACTCAAATACTAATTCTGTTAAACCAGTTGTAGGAACTGCACCACTAGTAACAGAACTGCCGCCAACTTTATAACTTACAATTTTTGCAGGTGCATTAAATGAAGTTAATGCTCCACCTGTTGCTGCAGTAAATCCACCAAGGGTAACAATGTCACCAACTGTAGCACCAGTTCCAAGAGTTCCAGTAGTTAGTGTAATTGTTAGAGTACCAGTACCTGCACTAAATGCATAAGCATAAGTAGCTGTACCACCAAGAGTTAGTGTACTAGCAGTAGCATTGTAGTCTACGGCACCAAACATTGCGTTCCATAATACTGATTCTTCAGCAGTAATTGCTGTAGATGCATTATAAGGACGTACATAAGTTGAGAATGAAAAATCAACAGGTGCTAAGCTTGTGTTAAATGAACGTTGTCCACGAACAGGAGCCACACCGGCCTCAGAAATCGTGATAACATCAGCATTTGTGTTTTGTGAGAAGGTAAATCCGTCAAGAACTTGAAGTTCCTGAGTATTTAGATTAGTAAAACCGGTAGTAAGAGCTACTCCGGTTGATGCGTTAACGTTTGTAGTAAAGAATACTCTACTATTACGTACTAAATTTAATGCCATTTTGTTTCCTTTTTTGTTTAGTATCTTGGTACTAGACTAGACGTTTATCTGTGGTCGTACCCTTAATACGGGTTACATCAGCTGATATCTGACCTGCAGGTTTAATTCACCGACAGCATAAGGGGCTAGAAGCCCTTCATCAGTTGTTATTGAAACTACTAAAATTTCAGTGGTTTCGTGGTTGTTTTCAGTGTCATATACCAACACTCGGTTATGGTTGACAACTGTTTCTATATCTTCTAGTAATAGTTCTAATTCTTGTTGGGCGTTTTCGCCCCTACAATACATTTTAAAGCTAATACCTAAGTATGCCCATGTAAAGTTACCTGGTAAATATTCTCGGGTTTCTGAACCTGCAGAGCCATATATGCAAGGAAAGTCATTGACTTCATCCCAAAATCTTATAATTGGATATGCATTATTAAAAATATTAACATTATAAGGAGATTCCCCATTTATAAGCTTAAACTTTTCTGTTAAAGCTTTTAATATTGAAGTGCGTTTACTCATGTTGATACTGCCCTTAATTTATTCGCCACCTTTGTTGCTGCAATTTCACGTATTGAAGCGGCAATTAACAATTTAGGGTCTCGTGTTTTTGGACTACCTTGACGATATCCTGGTTCAAATGTTTGATAAGGGTTTTTCATGTATTCATAAAAAGCCGTTATCATACCTTCTCTGCTTTTGCTTAGTTTAGTTACAGAAGCTGACGCTGCGAAGCGTCCGGTTCTGTAGTTTAGGACATTTCTAGATGTTCCTTCTCCCATATTAGCAGAAATTGCACTTTGCAAATGGGTATTAATAAGTGTTTGTAGGTCTAGTAAAGAGTCGGTTTTAGGTGTTACTTTACGTTTTTTAGTAGTAGGTTTATTTGAGCTATCAGAATTACTAATTTTTTTAATAGCTTTTTGTACATCTTTTTGTATACTACTAAATCCGGAAGATTTACCTTTTTGTTTTGCATTTGCAGTTGATAAAAACTTCGTGTCTTTTTCACCTTTTAATGCTGCCATAACTTGTAGAATTATAGATTCTTGTAATGTAGGTGAAAATCTAAGTGCAGATACTAAATAATCTAATCCTTTACCAGATACAATTCTTTTTAAGAAATTTTCTTTTAATTTCTCTCTAGTAGTATTGAATACATTTTGAACTATTTTATTCATTGCAGCATTTTCTGCAGTTCTTAAAGTACCCTGATTAAATGTTGATTCCTGAGAAACTACAAATGAGAAATTTAAAGACAATAAATTTTTAAATGTTGAAGATTCTTTTTTTACAGATAATGCACAATCAATATGTGTCGAATCTAATATAAATGTATCCATCGTAATATTAGCTTTGGCCTGTTGGCTTGCATAAGCTAATGTCATTTGTGTTAGTGGTGTATTTATACCTATTATTTCTGTTACGCCAGATTCTTTAGATATTACAGCAACGTGGCCTGCATCAGTAAATCTACCAACTGTTATTTTATTAGTTGTATTTAGTCCGTGACTATTTAACCATTTTATAACAATAGGAGTTGCTATTTCATTAATTTTTTTAGTTAATGCAGCAAATGTATTTCCTACTATAAGTATTTCATTAGTTTCATCATACGATGATAAAATCTCAGATGCATCAGTAAATACGGCTGGAGTATTAGCATTTAAATAACTTCTTAAACCTGTTCCAGCATCTATAATTTGTGTACGTAAAATTTCAGTTATTTTATTCGTATCTTTTGAATCACCTATAGATAAAGTTACTGCATAGGCATTAGATGCATTTATTAATGCCGTATTAATTTTTTCCACATTACTACTTAAACTTTTAGTAGTTATATTTTTTTTAATAGTTGCACGTATACCTGTAAGGACTTTTTGAGCTATTATATTTATTTCAGAAGTTAATTCTTCTTGTATAGTAAATAAAGCCTCATAAAAAGCATCGTCAGTTGGATATAATCTGCCTTCTATTGGATCATCTATTGAACTTATAAAAGTAACTAATTCAACTTCTTCCATTTGAGCCAGAGCAATAATAAGATTATTTACAATATCTTTAGTTTTTACTAAATATATAACTGGTAAAGTATCTTCAATTACAGAACGAAATTCTACTTGTGCTCTATCTAATAGTTTTGTTCTAGTTTCCGGTAATGAGCCCCGTGACACTGCTAGATTAGAACCTAACATAAAGTCTAGTAATTGTGATACATCCATAATTAATTATAACTTGAAGTATATAAATCTAAAACACGCTTAATATGTGCGGGAAAATTAGTATTGCTAACATACTCAATCTGCATAGTATTTGGACTTATAGTTTTAGTAGAATGTATAGCTGAGTCATTTCTCATATAATATTGAATAATATCAAAAGTAGCTAATTTTAAATCTTCTGGTAATGTTTCATATCCAGCATTATACGTAACTCTGTAACCATTAATTGTATATGGAAATATTGGGTTTGCAACAGTTCCATAAGGCATATAACCATAATTAGTATTTCCATAGGGTGATCCACTATATACTTCCAATGGGCGAGTACTCATTAAAAGAGGTCTAAGATTATTCTGATTTCTGGCCCATGCATAGTGCGTAAATTCTTCTAGTGTAGTATAAGTTTTTCCATAATCTGTTGAATACTCTAAACTAATAATACTAATTACAGGGGTTTCTGCTAATTCAATAGTATTTGTTCCACCATCGCTATACTCTACTTTAAAATCATCTATGTAATCTACAAAACTTCTACGGCAAATAGATTTAACTAATTCGCTAATTTTTGGTATTAAAATATCAAGAGCATTATCACTAGTAGTACTAGAGATGCCTTGATAGGTCTTATATTCTGCTTTAGTAACTAATGATAGTCCCATATTTATTTCCTTTATCTTTTACATACCTTGCTCGCAAGGTATGTAAAAGACGGGACCGAAGTCCCATCTTTAAACCTAAAATTAGGTTGTGAAACGTAGGCAAGCTACACCAGAACCAAGATTTGTACTCAATTGAGCAAAACCGGTACGTAGGGAAGCAACCATAACGCGACGTTGTGTTTCCACTAACTCTTGGGTATCCATACGTAGACCACGTTGGTTACCAACCACAAAGTTACCTGTATAAATAGCCATAGCACCAACGTTAGCAATAGAAGAAGTGCTTGCATTGGTTGTGCTAGCTGGTAGTTCGCCAGATACTAACACAGGGCTATTACCGATTTGACCGATTTGACCAGTAAGCAATGTAGCTTGTGGACCAACTTGGTTCATTGTTTGGAATGTGCTATCATCCAACAGATTGTAATATACGTCAGAATTAACAATATATGTTACATCAGCAGGATCAAGACCCAATGAACCTAAATTAGCACGTAAGCCACGTAGTTTAGCAACAGTAACTGCTGTAGCAACTGCATTAGCTAAAGCTGCTGAACTACTAGTAGAATATGCTGCAAGACCCTTGATAGGATCTGAAGCAGAATTTTGACCTAGTAAATACGCACGATCAAGTGCACGAGCAATACGACGAACCATTGCATCACGAATGATAGGTAGAAGAACCAATAGGCTATCTTCTTCTTCTTCGTAGTTCATATACTCTTTTGTAGCTACTTTGTATGAACTTAGAGTAATTTCTTTTAATGCATGTGGTGAGCCTTGACCTGGAGTTGCACCGCTTGTAGATGTTGTACCACCAGCACTAGCAGAAGCACCAAAATCGCTACCATCTTGAGCAGCCCAGCTTGCTAGACCTGCTTCAGGATTCAACGGAATTTTCATCACGTTGGTTTGCATTGCAATTGTACGGAACAATGGAGCAACAATCAATTTACGACGAATTTCTTGTTCCATGTTCAAGGAAACTTCAAGTTCCCATGTAGCACTTGGAAGATGTTGACCATATTTTTGAATAAGTTCTTTACCGAACTTAGTATCGCCAATAGATTTACGCATTACAGTAGCAAGAATAACTGCTTTTTCTTTTTCTGCATAAGGAACTTCTTCAGATTTGTTATCAGCAAAAGTCATTTTTGACTTTTGGATAGCTTCGATTTCTTTTGCCTTGTCAGCTAAAGCGGCTTGTAGGCCTTCTAAAACTGATTTTGTTGAATCTGCTTGTTCAGCAAAACGCTTTTCAACTTCAGCAAGTAGTTTTTCTGCACCAGTTTCGGTAGGAGTAACTGCTGCTACTGCTGCCTTGATGCGGGCTTGCACTTCAGCTTCTTGAGCATCGGCAAGGGCTTTAGCAGTAGCTTGATCAGCTAATGCTTTAGCGGTAGCTTCTGCTACCATTTGTTTAATTTCGTCTTGTGTCATTTCGACTTCCTTCTGTGATTTGCTATTTGCGTCCGTAGAGGATTCTAGCCCTTTAGCTGACTCGCTTTTGGGTGCAAATTGCTGTTTAAAATTGTTGTACTCATCAGCATCTGAAAATGCTTTAGACAAACTAAAAAGAGTATTTTGATTGCAGGGGATTGAAACTACTGATATTTCTATCAATTCTAAATCTTTAACAACAAATAACTCTGTTGCAGCATTATATTCAGCATCATTAATCCTGAATCCAACACTAAATGCAGTTACTACTTCATCTTTTACCAAATTAAAAACCTCTGCCGCAGCCGAGATTCGTGCTTTAATCCATAGACCTTTAGAATCAATTTTATATTCTACTATACGGCCGATTGGGTCATCATAATCGTGCTGGGCTAAAATAATTGGGTTCTTTAAGTAGTTT
>Ga0114960_10000949_pt1 | contig 23953 bp, 23 predicted proteins | sample C_130625_MF_Meta_FD_92637 | JGI IMG/M metagenome (GOLD analysis project Ga0114960, IMG submission 92637) | Freshwater microbial communities from Lake Croche, Canada to study carbon cycling - C_130625_MF_MetaG | ecosystem: Environmental > Aquatic > Freshwater > Lake | place: Lake Croche, Canada... | reverse complement strand
TTGTACCCATAGTATATCATGTCTTGCAACCCCTTGGAAAAATATTTATGGCGGTAACAACTACGCAGCGCAGCCTCAAGTACATGAGGGACAACGGCTTCTATGCCGAGGTGGTCGAGCGGTACAACTCCTTTACCAAGCGCAAGAATGACTTCGCCGGCTTTATTGACATCCTGTGCCTGGGCCAGGGGGTGGTAATCGGCGTGCAGACCACCAGCTGGGGCCACACATCAGACCGGCTAAAGAAGATCCTAGAGCATGAGAACCTGGACATAGTGAGAGAGTCAGGCATCAAGATAGAGGTCCACGGATGGCAAAAAAAGAACAACCGCTGGGAAGTAAAAATTATTCATGTAGAATAAAGCTGCTTTCTCCTTGGTCCTCGGACCCTTACCCCCTAGGAAACTGGGGGGTTCTTTTAACATTAACAGATGTTAGAGTTGGAGAAAATATTTTTAGTACTTATTGCCGAAAAGCAAAAAGTGCTGTATAGTGTTAATCGTTGCTGTCGAACGCAATAGATTTAGAGCCGTTACTCATGCATTGGCCTCCGGGGATTCTTGGAGGGTTCGACCCAGTGCAGTAGTAACGGCTTTTTTCGTTTTCGGCGGCCACCGGACTCCATCCGTTAGCAAGTGGTTGTATCGCCAGCGTGGAAGTAAAGACAAAAAACTCGGTGTGACCCGCACCTCCGAAGTAGCGTAAGCCAAAAGGAATAAACAAGGTTGTCGTAAAGACACATACCCTAGACCGCTGGGAGATGATCGACAAGCCGGTGAGAACTGGCTTTATCGGGATTCCAGGGGAGGGCGGCTTGGCTGGCCGATAGATCGCGTAAAAACCGGTCAAAGCACCTTGATAAAGAGTCGCTGGCAATCCAACACCCAACAGCCGGGGGAGGGAGGGTCAACGGGTAAGAGGGCTTAGCTGTGGTGATACAACAGTTGACATGCTAGTAATTCATGAGTTATGATATTTACGACTTTAACTTTGGGAAAGTTATGACAAATATTGGCAAAGGCCGTTGGGTTGATGGGATGTACGAGGTAGAAATATACCCCGAGGAAGAGTGGGAAAAAACATGGGCTCAGCAGCTGGGCGGTAAGAAGGTTTTTCATGACAGCCTGGCTAGCCTTTGGCTGAGTGGAATGACCTATACAGCAATAGGCAAAATGCACGGCATGGACCCAAAAGATGTTTCCTACATCTGTAAGCCACTTGTAAAAAGGCATAACGAGCGATGCGAAGCCAACATAGAGAAGTTAAACAAGGTTTTAGTGTGCCCTGATCCTGAGTACATGTTTATGACTGACAAACGTACTGTGCTGCAGGAGATGTGTGCGCTATTGATAGGGGGTAATGAGATAAAAGAAACATTGGAACAACTTAGCAACTTAGGAGAAAGCAAATGAATTGGAACATTTTTAAGAGAGTAGCTGAACTAGAGCAACAGGTAAAAGACCTTACGGACTTTAACGATGATCACAGCCGATGGATTGCGCAACTGGGTGAGAGGGCGCAAAAACTGGAAAGCGCAAATCAGAATTTAATAAACTCAAACCAAGCCCTAATTGGAAGGCATGAGAACATTGGCAAAAGATTACAAGACCTGGAACATCAGGTTTATCTTCAGTCACGCGACCCCCGCATTGCCGCTCTTGAACAACAGGTAAAAGACCTTACGGACCTGAACAGTGATCACAACCAATTTATTGGGAAACTTGAGGGCAAGATAAATCAAATAAATAACAAGCTTTTTATACAGGCGGTAGAACACAAAGCATTCTCTGAAGTAGACAAAGCAAGGGAGGCTAGGCGTCTTTACCACCGCGAATGGCGCAAAAAAAATAAACTTAGCGAGGATGCTCGCAACAAAAAGAACGCATACGCTAGAGCCTACTACGCACGCACAAAAGGAGCAAAGAAATGAGAAAAGTACGATTCATGGAGTTGATGAAGGAGCCCTTCAAGAAACCTACACCCCTTGAGATGATTGCCGCCGAACTAGCTGACGCGCACCTTGAGAAGTTAAACGCTGAGACTGCGGTGGAGTACGCCCAGTCAATCGTTAACTACAACATGACCCGCATTGCCCGCCTTAACGCACGACTGGAGGAATACAAATGAAAGACAACCAAGAGATAGCAGAAGACTACACCGACTGGCTGGTAAAGACCGGAGGCTTTGCAAGGGACATGACCTTGCGTGATGAGTTTGCGGGGCTGGCTATGCAAGGTGCTATATCGCACGGTCTTTTTAATGCGGCTAAAGCAGATCAAGACTACGCTGAATATGTTTCGTTTCTTGCTTATGTTTATGCAGACGCAATGCTCAAGGAGCGCGCCAAATGACATTCAAATACCTAACTAAATTGCTGGTTTTCTTTACGCTTGGCGTGTTAGTAGGCATGTTTTTTATTGAATGGCGGGGGTAAGCAAATGAACTGCTGTAACGACATAGGAACTTGCACACAAGGGCGTGACTGCCCTATCAGAAAGCAACGCGCACAAGAAGCCAATGAGGCGTATGTCAAAGGATTTTTAATGGGGCAGGAAGACCCACTAGATGACCTTGCCGATACCTTCAAAGGCTTGATTGCTTTTATGTTTGTAGTAGCTGGCTTAACAATGATTGCTTTTGCAATATGGGGGAAGTGATATGACTGAACAAGAAGCAATGCAAATATTAGCCGACATGGGGTTACACGAAGGCGGAATGGACAACTGGGTTCCTGACAACGCTTGGTATAGGTTTGCTAATGTTGTAGAAGCAGCAGCCCGTGCCGATGAGCATAAGAGGGCTTGTGCATTCATGCGTCAAATGCATGATGCCTACTCAATGGCAAGCTATCCACCAAGGGGAACAACATGACAGGCTACAAATCAAAGAAAGCAGCGGCGCTGGACGAGGAAGGGATGTACCTTGTGCATCACACTAAGCGCAAAGATGACGACGACGACATCCAAGTCTATAAGCGCCCGTGGGTAAGCCTGACGGATGAGGAAATTGATGTTATCTATGAGCAACACCACAACCAGTATGGCGAATGTGAATCACCTAACTTTGGTTATGAACGCGCCATTGAAGCAAAATCAAAGGAGAAGAACACATGAAAGTACATCACCTTAAAGACTGGAACGCTACTGCCATGCTTACCCATGCAATAGAGCGTATAGCACCTGAGCAATCTTGTATTGTGCTGTTCTACGAAGATGGCGAACTTAAATTTCTCTCATCTCATGTAGATAACCAACACGCTGTATGGATGTACGAAATGGCAAAGCTATCTGTGCTGCATGAATGCATTACTCACTAAAGGACAAAAACACATGAAAGAAGCATTGAAGCTGGCGCTTGAGGCACTGGAAACTTGCTGTGAAGATGAATGGCATAGCGAGGATGACTTTGGCCTTGCACAAACTTATGATGAAAACAAGGTTGTCCAAGCCATCGCTTCCATCAAAGCAGCACTAGCACAGCCAGCGCAGGAGCAAAACTTCTGCCCCCGCTGCGGTAAGCGCACACAGGATATCCATACTTGCACACCACCACAGGAAAAATATGAAAGTAACAATCCAACTTGAAGAAAAAGCCGAAGTGCTTGATGCAATTCACGCCGATGAAGCGTGGTTAGCGCTCAGAGAAATACAACGCCTGCTACGTGTAAACGAAAAGCATGATGTCGGCGATGCAATTACGTTACAGCGTATCTCAACTGAGATAATTGATGCTTTTAGTGTTCGGGGTGACAGTGCGTAAGTCATACCACCATGCCGTAAGGATGGCGCTACACAAGTATCATGACGGCCTGACTGTATCTGAGATAGCCGAGCGATTGGAAAAACCCCCGGAACCCATTCGACGTGCGCTGATAACAATGCCCGATGCGTACATAGACAGATGGATTTCCGGTAGGGAGCATAGAAAACAATGGGCGGCTGTATGGTGTGTAATAGTGCCCCCTGAGAACTGCCCTAAACCAACGGAGAAACCTATATGAGTGATGGCCCGAACTTTGCCGCATGGACAAACGAAAACTTAGCTAAGTTTGCTAAGGAAGCCTATGCCCGTATGCTGCTGCAACAAGAAGAAATCGAACACCTAAAGCTAGACGCCAAGGCCGCACTAGACGCTGCGCGCAGGGCAATGGTGGACGGTAGTAAATGACACCCGAGGCCAAGGTCAAGGCTAAGATACATGCTGCGCTTAAGGCGCAGGGTGCGTATGCTGTGAACTACATAGGGGGCTTGCATGCTAACAACGGCACCCCCGATATCCTTGTTTGTCTGCAAGGGAGGTTCATAGGTATCGAGGCCAAGGCCGGTAGCAACAAACCCACTGACTTACAACTACACAATCTGCGGCGCATCGACGAGGCCGGAGGCATAGCCTTAGTTATTAACGAAACTAACTTGGAGCTTGTACGTGACATCTACAACACCAAATCCAATTTTGGACTTTTTGCAAAACCGGCAAAAGCCGCTGGAGCAGAAGGAGAACCGCAAATTAAAAGACGCCCTGCGTAAGCGTAAAGCCCGCGCACGAGACGATCAACTTAACTGGAGAGACCATGACACACGAACTAGACTGCTCACCCGCAGCAGCGATGATGATAGAACGGATGCAGACACACCCTGAGGACTTTCTTTATGGGGGCAGACTGCACCTCATGTCTGAGAACGGCAACTTATCCAAGCGTGACCGCCAAGCACTTAACGATGCCCATGACAAGTACATCAAAGAACCCGAACTTATGGTGTGGGTGCTTGAGACATTGATGAAGCCGGACGACCCGGAGAAAGATGAACGGATGCCGAAGTTCACAACACATACCCAGTACGATATGGCGACGGGACACAACGACCCTCGACTGCTGTATGGCAACGCAACTACTCTGGAACATCAACACCACGTAGAAACTCAAAGGAGAGCCTCTAGTTTCTTTAATAAAGCACTGGGGAAGTTCTGATATGAAACCTATGCTACTAACCTTAGACCTAGAGACCTACTACTCCCGTGATTACTCCCTGACCAAGATGACAACCGAGGAGTACATACGCTCCCCGCAATTCGAAGCTATTGGTGCTGCATTCAAACTCAATGACGAGCAAGCTGCATGGGTTGCCAAGCCCAAGCTAGAGAAAGTACTTAAGCAAAACGACTGGTCAAACAAGATGGTGCTGTGTCAGAACACAGCGTTCGATGGAGCCATACTAGGCTGGCACTACGGGGTGCAGCCGCTGGCATGGTTTGACATCATGGGTATGTCACGGGCTTTGTTCCCGCATGAGAAGTCCCATAGTCTCAAGGCACAGGCCGAGCGCATGGGCGTAGGACAAAAGGGCGACGAGGTGCTGCGGGCGCTAGGTAAGAACTACAAAGACTTTAGCCCTGAGGAGTTGGCCCAGTATGGTGCGTACTGCGTAAACGATGTGGACTTGACCCATGCGCTATTTAAGAAGTACATGGCCCTTGGGTTCCCTAAGATTGAGTTGCAGTTGATCGACCTAACGCTGCGCATGTACATTGACCCCGTGCTAGTGCTAGATGAATCCATGCTGCGTAAGCACCTGACTGAAGTGCAAGACCGCAAGCAAGCCCTGATGGAGTCGGTACGGGACATGATGCTGGAGAAGGCTGACCCTGACTACGTACACGCTATCTTTAGCGAGGGCATGGCGGGCATAAAGAAGTTACTCATGTCCAATGAGAAGTTTGCTACGCTGCTGCGCACGTTCCGCATAGAGCCGCCCATGAAGATAAGCCCGGCCACGGGGCGCATGACCTATGCGTTTGCCAAGAGCGACGAGGGGTTTGCCTCCTTACTGGAGTTTCCTGATGAGCGCGTACAGACACTGGCAGCATGCCGTATAGGCAGCAAGTCCACGCTGGAGGAGACACGCACCCAACGATTCATAGGCATGTCGCAGCGCGGCGCGTTCCCTGTACCCCTGCGGTACTACGGGGCGCACTCAGGTCGGTGGTCGGGACAGGACTCGGTGAACTTACAGAACCTGCCCGCACGGGGGGAGAACGCCAACAAGATTAAGAAGTCCATGATGGCACCGCCCGGACATGTGGTGATTGACTGCGACTCATCGCAGATTGAAGCGCGAACCCTTGCGTGGCTGGCTGGACAGCAGGACTTGCTGGACGCCTTTGCCAATAAGCAGGACGTGTATAGCATCATGGCAGCTAGCATCTACGGCATACCAGTTGACCAAGTTACCACGGGCTCAGGTAGCCAACGCCAAGTAGGTAAGACCGTTATCCTAGGTGCAGGGTATGGGGTTGGCCCCAACAAGCTACAGATATTCTTACGGACAGTGGCAGGGGTTGAGGTGGACTTAGCCGAGGCCAAACGTATTATTAATACGTACCGAACTACGTACTCGTGTATCCCTGCGTTATGGCAGCGGGCGCAGGACGCGCTCAGGGCGATGTCTATGGGTAATGGGGCACAGATTGACGCGGTGGGAATTATCCATGCCATGCCTAACAATCGGATGACGCTGCCTAACGGGCTGTATATACATTACCCCGACTTAACGCAGACCACGATTAACGGTAACACTGAGTGGTCGTACTACTCCAAGGGCCAGCAGGTAAAAATTTACGGTGGAAAAATAGTGGAGAACTTCACCCAAGCGGTAGCGCGGTGTGTGGTGGCTGAGCAGATGCTGCGTATCTCCAAACGCTATAAGGTGGTGCTGACTGTGCATGATGCGGTGGCATGCGTGGCTCCGATAGAAGAGGCCGAGGAAGCTAAACAGTTTGTTGTGGACTGTATGTCATGGCAACCAGCATGGGCTACGGGTTTACCATTAGCTTGCGAAGCCGGAATGGGGGCTAGTTATGGAGACTGTTAAACTATAGGTTCCAAACAAACGCGAGAAACTCATGGCACTTGCACACTCCTATTCTTCTATTAAAGACTTTGAAGGTTGTCCCCGTAGGTATCATGAGGTTCGTATCCTCAAAAAATTCAAATCAAAAGACACAGAAGCGACCATGTACGGCACCGCCGTACATAAAGCCTTTGAAGAACGTATACGTGACAACAAACCCTTACCTGAACATCTTGCGCACTACGCGCCATTCGTGGAACCTCTCGCCAAAGCAACCGGAGAAATCCGATGCGAAGAAAGAATGGCAATCCGCGCTGACTTTACCCCCTGCGAATTCTTTGATAAAGACGTATGGTTCCGAGGAATTCCTGACTTTCTGTCGATCAACCGAGACCGTAGAGTTGCAAGAGTAGTTGATTACAAGACCGGCAAGAGCAGTCGGTATGCTGACGTAGCGCAGCTTGAGTTAATGGCTGCAATGGTCATGACCCATCACCCGGAAGTAGACCTCGTAAAAGGGGCGTTGCTATTCGTGGTGGCTGGGGATATTATTAAGACCGAGTTCCAACGCTTGGAACTGGCAACAATCCTGTCGAAGTGGGCGGGCAGGGCTGATGCAATTGAGCAAGCAGTAGTAGTGGGTGTATGGAATCCCCGTAGCTCTGCGCTGTGTAAATTCTGCCCAGTATCTACATGTGAGTATCACCGTGGCAACTAAACGTAACTACGCGAAAGAGTACGCAAACTATCAAGGTACTCCCGAACAACTTAAGAAACAATCCGAACGGCATAAGGCTCGCCGCGCCTATGAGAAAGCCAATGGCACCCTGCCGGACAACGTGGACGTAGACCATATCAAACCGCTAAGCAAGGGTGGTGCATCCACCAAGGTAAGTAATCTGCGGGCTCGTAGTCAGACCGCTAACAGAAGTTTTGCCCGTACCAAAACTGGTACGATGAAGTAGGCTAGAATTTACCTGCCGAGCAATCGGCATGTTGTCTCTCCTTGATTTGCCGGGTAGTTTACTACCCGGCTATTTTTGTTTTTCTAATGTTCCTATCATGCAAACTATCGACAATAAAGCCCTGCTTTTCAACACAAGAAAGTCCCAACAGATAACCGCACTCATCCCCAAAAGCAAGGTTATTGCACAGCAAGGGGATGTAGACCGCGTACTGGTTAACTGGGGATTTGACGAAGTGCAACTGCTTCGCAATCTAGGCATCAAGGATGTGCCTAGCCCCATACTGGGGCGCTACTCATGGCCCGGTATGTTCACCCCGTTCGACCATCAACGAACTACTGCCGACTTCCTAACCCTACACCCACGATGCTTTGTGTTCAACGAGGCCGGTACAGGCAAGACCGGCGCTGCTGCATGGGCGGCTGACTACTTGATGACGCAAGGGAAAGTAACTCGTGTATTGGTGGTGTGCCCTGTGTCCATCATGGAGACTGCATGGCGCTCTGATTTATTCAAGACAGTCATGCACCGCACTGTGGCTATCGCTCAAGGCTCAAGGCTGCAACGCCAAGCTGTGATTGCTAAAGGCTATGAGTTCGTCATCATAAATTTTGATGGGGTGAAAGTAGTTAACAAAGAGCTTATGGAAGGCGGTTTTGACCTCATCATCGTGGACGAAGCCAATGCAGTTAAGAGCGTGACTACTGACCGATGGAAAGCCCTTGCCGCACTGGTGCGACCCAACACTCGACTGTGGCTCATGACCGGCACCCCTGCATCGCAATCACCCATAGACGCATACGGCCTAGCCAAGTTGGTTGCGCCCGACTCAGTTCCTCGGTTCATGGGAGCCTTCAGAGATAAGGTGATGCTAAAGATTAACCAGTACAAGTGGGTACCGCGTCAAGATGCCCAGCAAATCGTCCATCAGATATTGCAGCCTGCGATACGGTTCACTAAAGCCGAGTGCCTAGACCTACCTGACCTGCTGTATTCAACCCGTGACATCCCACTGACAGCGCAGCAGACTAAGTACTATGACGCATTAAAAAAGCAAATGATGACCATCGCGGCAGGCTCAGAAATTACCGCCGTAAACGCAGCGGCTATGCTCAACAAGCTACTCCAAGTAGCACAAGGTGCGGTCTATACGGATGATGGGAACGTGGTTGAGTTTGATGTCAGTAATCGACTGGCAGAACTCATGACCGTCATTGAGGGAACCGACAATAAAATTTTGCTGTTCGTCCCGTACCGGCACACGCTGGAGATGCTGCGCGATGAGCTAATCAAAGCGGGTTATTCGGTAGAGAGCATACAGGGCGGCATGCCTGCGTCCCAGCGAGCCGAGGCCATCAAGCGGTTCCAAACCGAGGACAACCCCCGCATACTTTTACTCAGTCCGCAGGCTACGGCCCACGGGATAACCCTAACCCGCGCAGACCAAGTTGTGTGGTGGGGGCCTGTATCATCTACAGAGATTTACTTGCAAGCCAACTCCCGTGCCCACAGGGCGGGACAGACCAACAAGGTCACGGTGACCCACCTACAAGGCAGTCCCGTCGAGCGGCGCATGTACGCTATGCTGCAAAGCAACATAGATTTACACCAAGGTTTAGTCGATTTGTACAAACAAGTGCTTGACGACTAAGTTAGACAGTGTATAATTTCAATTGTGGGCGACCCCCACTCCATTTCTATTCAACGTAAGTCAACCGGAGTAACACATGGCAAATGCCGACCAACTTGTCGCGGTCTACATCAAGATACGTGACGCCAAAGACCTAAAAACAAAACAGATGGAAGCAGAGATTTCAGCGCTTGAGGAACAGCTAAGCATGGTTGCTGACGAGCTACTGGAAATCTGCAAAGCAACAGGCCAAGACGGGGGTAAGACTTCGCATGGCTCCTTTACACGGACTATCAAGTCCCGATACTGGACTAGCGATTGGGACAGTATGTACAAGTTCATCCGTGAGCACGATGTGCCTGAACTTCTTGAGCGACGAATCCACCAAGGCAACTTTTCGGATTTCATCAAAGAGAACTCAGACCTCATGCCTGCTGGTGTAAATGTCGAGGCTAAGTACTCGATAACCGTTCGTCGCGCTTCAAAATAACTTAAGGACTTTTTATGAGCAATTTAACTCTTTTCTCTTCTGGTGAAAGCCTCCCTGACTACCTGCGCGATGTCGCAGATTCCACAACCAAAGACATTGCCGGTAGCTCGGGCGGCAAACAAATCTCTATTAAGGGAGGCGTGTGGCGTATGGTTGTTGGTGGTGAGGAAGTCGCCAAGAATGAAGATCGGTCAATGAACTTCGTTATCCTTGCAACTAGCAAGGGCGTGTCCCGTACATACTACGAGGGCAAGTACGAAGAAGGTAAGGACGCCAAGCCAGCATGCTGGTCTGCCGAAGGCAATGTGCCTAACGCAGAGGTGACTAACCCACAGAGCGCTACCTGTGCTACCTGCCCCAAGAATATCGAGGGCTCCGGTGATGGCAAGGCCCGTGCATGCCGTTACAGCAAGCGACTGGCTGTCGCGTTGGAGAATGATATCGGCGGTAATATCTATCGTCTGTCGGTTCCAGCTAAGTCTTACTTCGGTAAGGCAGATGGTGACAAGATGCCCCTGCAAGCGTTTGGTAAATTCTTGTCAGGTCACGGCCTGCCGATTACTGGACTGGTTACTGAGGCCCGGTTCGACACTAGCGAAGCTGTGCCAGTCATGAAGTTCCGCGCTGTGCGTCCGCTAACTCGTGGTGAGTGGGAGATTGCTAAGGCCCAAAGCACTACTGAGGATGCCAAGCAAGCGATTGAGTTCAAGATGGTGCCAAGCCGTGAGAACACTACGCAAGCTGCGCTGCCTGCGGCATTCTCTGAAGCTCCAGCAAAGCCTATGGACGAGCCAACCAAGCGGCCTAAAGCCTCGGCTGCGGCACCTGCACCTATGCCAGCGAAAAACGTGGCGGACATCCTTAGCGACTGGTCGGTGGATGAGTAATGGTTTCTGCTGCTAGAGGGCACACCACCCATTTCATACGCCGAGTAGAGAGCGCTGCGGTTAACCCCGCAGTGCGGCAGTTGGCTATCACTTGCATTTCCAAAGATATTCCCGTAGCGGAACTTGCGGATTTGTTTGGGGTATCCCGTGCGACTGTCTACAACTGGCTTATGGGTACAACGGTGCCGCGCTCTAAACAGCTTGAGGCCATGCCAAAGATTACAGCCCGTCTTAACAAGCGCAAGTAATCCCAATGGTGGGGCGGTGGGGAGACCTACCGCCCTTTTCTTCTCCAGCTACCCCGTGAGGCTATGTGACTGACTTTTTATCATCCGTACTGCCAATTAAAGGCACGTATTGCACGGTAGGAATTCGGGCTGGAACTGTCCGGCAGAATTTCCACAACACAATAACTGACGTAGACGCGGTTGGCTCCGCGCTATCTACTAAAGGCGTAGATGCATACTTTGCACTAGCGTCCTTCCAAGATTCGTCCAGCCGTAAAGTTGAGAACGCTAGCTACCTGCGTTCATTTTTCCTTGACTTGGATTGCGGTACGGGTAAACCCTATGCCGACCAAGCCGCAGCGGCGCAAGCCCTAAAGATATTCCTCGTTGCCACATCGCTACCGGAGCCCTACATTGTTAACTCGGGCGGTGGGCTGCACGTATATTGGCCTCTGACTGAGGATGTGCCCGCAGAAGATTGGCGCGTCCACGCTAAGGCATTGAAGCAACTGTGTACACAACACAACCTACATGCCGACCCAGCGGTAACTGCGGACTGCGCTCGTATCCTGCGTTTACCTGACACCAACAACTACAAGAATGGCACTGTACGTACGGTTCAGATTATGGTCGAGGGGCAGGCAACTGACTTGGATACATTTACTGCACTGCTGCCCGAACCTCCGGCAGACCTATCCTCGGCTAAGTTGTTTGGCATGGACGATACCACCCGTGAGTTAGTAGGCGGGGAATACCCTAAGTGCGAGTTCAAACGCATTGTTATCCAAAGCCTTACCGGCAACGGCTGCGCGCAGATTAAGTACGCAATAGACAACGCAGCTACCTTAGAGGAGCCGCTATGGCGGGGAGCCTTGTCCATTGCAACGCGCTGTGAGGACGGTGCCTCCGAGATACACGCGCTCTCTGACCAGTACGCAGGCTATACCCCCGAGAACACCGAAGCCAAAGCTGCCGAGACCAAGGGCCCCTATACCTGCGATTGGTATCGCAACAACTACCCTGACCGCTGCAAGGGCTGCACACAGAAGGTATCTACTCCCCTGCTGATTGGCCGGATTGTGGAGGAGTCTGAGGTTATAGACGATCAGTACATGATCGAGAAGCCTGAGGACGAGTCATCTCCCGCAGTCGTACTAAGCATACCGGCGTACCCATTCCCATACTTTCGCGGGATTAACGGCGGGGTGTTCCGCAAGGTGCGTGATGCTGATGGCAACGAGCAGGAGGTTGAAATCTATCGTGATGACCTGTACTTGACAGAACGGTTCTTTGACTCTGACGAACACGGCAACGGTGATGGGGAAATGGTTGGTATCAACCTGCACATGAAGCGCGATGGCGTTCGCAGGTTCTTCGCTCCGGTAACTACCCTGTTCACCAAAGACAAGCTGCGTGACCTACTAGTAAAAAATGGCGTAGTCGCTTATGGTAAACAATTGGACGTACTTATGGCTTATTTTGCATCGACGATTCGTAAATTGCAGTCGCAATACGCGGCCAACAAAACCCGCAACCAAATGGGCTGGACACCTGATGGTACAGGGTTTGTGATTGGCGAACTGGAATACACCGCGCAGGGCACCAAGCTAGCTCCCCCTGCCAGCGGTACTAGGCAGCTTGCTGCTGCGTTCAAACCAATGGGCGCATTGGCTGAGTGGAAGAGCATCGTTAACTTTTATGACCGCCCCGGACTAGAGCCCCATGCTCTGACTTTGTTTGCTGGGTTTGGCTCACCCTTACTTAAGTTTATTGGCGGCAAGACCGTCAAGGGTGCGTTGATTCATCTGAAACATAACGGCTCAGGTTCGGGCAAGTCTACGGCGCAGATGGTAGCCAACTCAATATTCGGTAATCCCGACGAGTTGCTGATGAAGCAGGACGATACCTACGCGTCCAAGATGCACATGCTAGGGATGATGAACAGTATTGTGTATACCATCGACGAGATTACCAACGAGAAGCCTGAGAACCTGTCTAGCTTGGCATACGGCGTTACCAACGGGCGGGGTAGGCACCGGATGGAATCACAAAGTAACACCCTAAGGGTGAACAATACTACGTGGCAGAACTTCACAGTCACATCGGGCAATGCCTCTATCGTTGACAAGTTACAGCAGTTGAAAAGCACCGCCGATGGTGAGTTGAAACGTACCATTGAGATATCTGTACCGCGCTATACCGGCTCTACCAAAGAAGAGATTGACTCAGTATTTAACAAGCTCAACACCAACTACGGCGTGGCTGGGCCGGTGTTCATTGACTACGTGTTGCGTAATAAAGAAGAAGTCCTAGACCTACTCCTGCAAATCCAACTGAAGATTGACAATGACTTGTCGCTGGACAGCACCCATCGGTTTTACTCTTGCACAGGCGCATGCATGATTGGTGGCGCTTACATTGCACAGAAGCTGGGCCTGCACGATATCGACGTTGCACGTATCTACAAGTATCTACTGGAACTCATTACCGCGAACATTGCAACCGTCCAAGCTAGCGTAGGTAACGCGGACGTTATCGCCCAAGAAACATTGGCAGCGTTTGTAAACGAGAATGTCCGCAACGCACTGGTCGCTAACAGCATATCCAAGAGTGGGGCACCTGAGCTTCCCCTAGTGCAGCCTAACGGCCCCCTGCGGTTACGGTATTACCCTGACACGCAAGAGATGGCTATTCCTGTGTCGGAGTTCCGCAGGTTCTTCTCTGATCGGCAGGTGGACGTTAAGGATGCGGTGTACCGGCTAGACAAGGCACAATTCATGAAGCACGGTGGCAAGTCACACCCGACACGTATTGGTGCCGGGGCCTTGGGCGGCATGAGTGGTATTTTGGTGCGCTGCTATGTGTTTGATGCCAAGGCGCTGGGCCTTGACCCACTGCACTTTACGGATGATTCCTCAGGCTACTAGAGCCCCGCAGGTATTCACCATACTAGATGTTGAATACTTCCTTGATTGGAAACGCCTGATACCCGGCGCTTCCTTTTTCCTGCCTACTGTAGCTACACCCAAGCAAGTACAGGAAGTACTTGAGGTAGCCTATGAGCATTTACCATACAACTTTGTGGTCTACACCCGCAGGGAGTACGGTAGGTATGGGGTAAGAGTCTGGTGCCTTAATTAGCAAACCGTGCATGGGTCATGGTCTTGGCTTCTCGCACCCACTCTACAGATTTGTTTTCAAACTCTAACACTTTTTCAAGTTGCGCTTCACGTTTGTCCTTAGGCATAGCCTTTTCGCCTTCCGGGCTTTCTAAAAAGTTACGGTACTTACGTAGATCAGACAACTGCTTGAGCCCGGTCAGCACACCCTTAGATAGCGCCAGTTCTTCTTTATGCTCCTGCATAAATTCCCGCGCCTTTGCAATATCGGTCTTAGCCAACTCATTAAGTGTGTTCTGTATTGGGATTACCTTAGCCCGTAAGTCGTAAAACTCATCCTTGGGGTTGGTCAACTGCGATGCATCGTAGGCAAAGTTACTCACCAGCATCCACTGGTGCATAGGGCGGTCTGGCCGGTTGGGGTGCATCATGGAGTCTGTCACCATCATTACTGCAGCGGCGCTCGTACCAAAGTACCCCTTAAGGGTGTTATCAATGATGATGGGCGAGACCTCGTAATTAAACTCTTTGCTCATGTACTCTGCCATGCTTTTTGCCAACTCGGACGTACCCTTGCTGACCTGCATGTGAGGCAGCATCCCCTGTTGGTAGGTACCGATGAGTTCGCGCCCTGTGAGCGTCGAGTGGTTAAAGAACGCTTCAACAACCGGCTTGATAGCAATTGGTATAGGGGTTATGCGCCCGATGTACTGCTCCCGTGCGTAGTTCAGTACAGACAGTACAGCTTCCGATGCTTGGCGTTCTTCCTTAGTACCCTGCCTACGCTGCCAGTCAACTGCATTCTCGATAGCTACCTTAACAACTGCAATGTCGCCGCGAATTGGTATCTTCACACCGTTGCCAAGAATCCAGTTATTGTCCCGAGTGCGGCGGTTTAACTTGTCGTACTCATCATCACCGGCTTTGGTCATGGCATACGCTAGGGCTCCCGCTGCGTAGATAGATACGCGCTGTAGGAACATCTTACGTGCAGCCGCAGACTCAACACCCATTGCGTTTTCACGACCTGTTGCAGCCCGATACAGTAGGTCTGTACTTTGCGCCGCAGCATTCAAGAACGGCACGGTGGTAATTAAATCCTGCACAATTGCTGACGTACCCCGACGATGGAAGTTAATCAGTTCCCGTGCGCGGGTGTTGGCAAGGAGTTCATCCTTGGTTTCTTTTAGCGTGTAGTCGTACACGGCTTTACGTACTGCTAAGTCAGACCCGTTGGTAATCTTCTCAAGCCGGTGGATAATCGACTGGATAGGTGTGCGCTTACGCAGGTTCAAGTCGTACAGCAGGGTCGATGCTGGGCTAGGTGCGTTGTAATCAACATCCCCATGCAAGCCGGTACGGCCAAACTGCCGCTCCATATCGTGCGCTTTGGAGTCCTTGCCAGTCAGGTCGGCACCCAAGCTCTTAAGCTCATGCCACGATAGCTGTGCAAAATTACCTACAACCGCGCCTGCAAATGACAACGGATGCTTTACACCAGAGGTAAGCAAGGCACCCTGAATATCGGTAGCCACCTGACCCACCGCGAACGCAGGGTTGGCAGTAACAAGCAATCTAAGTAGCTTAGACGCCTTTGCCATTTGACGTATGTACGCAGGTGGCACTCGTGGGGCATCTATAAACGCAGCCGCATCGTACTGCGTGGGTACATCGTAAAACACTTTCTCGCCATTGCGAAACACCGGTATGGTGAACCCAGTCTTACTAGCCGTCTGGGAAGGCCCAATGTATGTAGCTGCGCCTACCGCGCCCATAGCCCCAACAAGTTCGACGTTAGCGTTTTGCTTAACAAGCTGCTGCATTAACCAACCCATTGTCCTGAAATAGTTATCAATGACGTTGCCTACAGGGCGAACTTCCGACCCCATAAGTTCTGGCAGTTTGCCTAACTGCGCAATACCGCGCCCTGAAATACGGTGGGCGCTAGAGAAGAACTTATCGTCAAATTCAGATAGGCGGTCAAACGGTACGTAGTTAATAGCTTCACGGTAAAACTTGGAATCTTTCGCGGTCAATCGCCCAGCCGCCTCTAACTGATCTATCAATGGTATACGTCCCGCATCCATGATACGGCTTACTTCTTTAAGCTCAGGGCTTGCGTTGTACTCAGCCATAGCGGTAGCAATACCAGCAGCATCTACAACCCCGTTAGCCCGCCAGTGGATAAGCACATCCGCTGTGCCCGCCATATTCTGCTTGACTAGCTTATCCAGTCGGGCTCCTTCCAGCAACACACTAGCTCGTGCATAGCCTTCTTCAAACTTAAGCCCTTTAGATTCAATCCATTTTTGCAAGGGTTTATACAAGTCCTGTGGAGCATCTTTCGCTTTGTATATTTCCCACAATCCTGTAGCTGTATTTTTACGTATGCCACCTTCTTCAAATAGCATGGGCATAATTTTCTGCGTATCTTCAGCTTGTCGGGCTACTGCTAGGGCATTTGTCTTGCCCGCTGCATCGCGCACTGCGCCATCGTATAGCGCAGCCAGCCGACTGGACACCGCAGCAAACCTATCCACAGTAAATGTCCGTACCTTATCCACGGCCCCGATACCTTCTAGGGGCTTGACTGCTGCAACTGCGGATGAAGTAGCTTGTTTGATCGCTTGAGTTACAGTAGTAGGCTTGTAAACAATACCTGCTGCTCGGTCTTCGATGCTCATACCGCCCGTACTTGTCGGGCCTGTAGCAAACCTAGTACCTTGGTCAGCTTGCGGAGCTACGCCGGATTCAACAAACTCACGGGCAGGTATGATGAACTTAGCAATGATGTCATTGTTAGTCATCTGCAAGTTTGGTAGAACTTTACGCAGCATGGCACGAATTGCTGCCACAGCCCGCTGCACAATACCTAGTGTGGGTTTGGTTTGCGCTAAGTCCGCCAGTATTTCTTCTGCGACTTCTAGGGCTTGTTCGGGGTTAGTTAAATCAAACCCGCGTTGCTTTGCCAACCGTTGCATTTCAGCGGGGTAAGCCTTCTGTACTTCTAGCAAGGATGCATCAAGCGCACCCCCGAATAATCCGCGTAGGCCGTAGTGGCCTAAGACTTCATGGGATAAGGCAGTAACTACATCTTGGGGACTGCTCATAGAGTCCGCTACTACATACACCTGCCCGTTATGATAGAACCCAGTGGGGCTACCAGTCTCGCCTTGGCGTACTCGCTCTGCAAGGTGGGCCCTAACTACGGTAGGAACCGCAGGGTCGTCCATGTTCTGAACAACTGTTATCTCAGGGGCATTTTTCCACGCAGATTTCACCTTATCGCCAAGGGCTTGCACCTTATCGCGGGACATTGGAGTCGTAGGGGTTTTACCAAACTGAAATCGGGTCTTACTGGCTTGCTCAGTCAGGAAGTTGAACGCCATTTCTGCAACGGCTTCTTGGCCCTCACCACCAGTTTTCGCATCCTCAATGTCGCGTAGGTGCCGTTGGGCGTCTTTCTTTACACCTTCGGAGAACTTGGGGGAACTTACGATTTCATTAAGTGCCCCATTAATTTGGGGGAGCATACCCACTACATCCACTGCGCCTTCCCGGCGTGTCGCCCTATCGGGTACTACAGTACGTGCGGTCTCAGGGATAGCTTGGGCGCTCTTTTTCTCCTGCTCAGCCAGTCGTGCTGCGACTGCCGCAGCTTCTTGTTGACGGGCTAGTTCTAATGTATCTTGCTGAGTTGTTTGATCGCTAACTCCTGCATTAGCAGGTTGTTCAGTAGAAACCAATCGCTGTTGGTCAGTTCCTGTAGTGACTCCGGTATCTGCTGCTCCGGGTTCTGTGATAGGTCGAACAGGTACAGCCACGCTTGGCTCACTTGCTCTGGGTTCAATGGCAGGCTGAATTGCTGGAGGTTTTCCATCTGCATTTTGTGTCTCCGATTGGGCTACGTTGGCTTCAATTTCTTTGAACGCCTTCTTTACAAACCGATTGTCTGGAATCTTGTCAGGGTTTGCTTTGGCAAAAGCTATGGCATCTTCAGGCGTCTTACCAACTATATTGTCCCGCATCCACTGCTTGTTGGCCTTGGACATAGACGGATGGATAACCTCCTGCTCAGTGAGCGGGGCAGGCGCATACATATCCAACCGTTGCTGTCCTGCGGCTTCTAACTCCGCCGCAGTGGGCGCTACTTCAGGTGCAAGCTGAGCCTGCACCTCACGGGTAGGTAGCTTATCCGTAGTCTGGGCTTCCCTAATCTCCATCTGTTGCGGCTCGGCAGTTGCAAATGCAGACTCCTTGGCCTTGGCCTCGTCAGCTTTAGTCTGTGCAACTTTTTCGGTTTCTTGCTTGACCAACTCACCAGTTAACTGCCGCATCTGGTAGTCAAGGTCGCGGATACGGTCTTGGACTTCAGGGGTTGAAGGCACCTGCTTCAACGATTCTTTTTCTTGCAGCAGGCTAAACCATGTCCGCTCTATCTCAGGGGTGGTAGGTGCAGCCGGGGCCGCAGGTGTTTCTGCGCTAGGAGTCGGAGCCTCGGTCTTGGGCTTGCCATGAACAGTGGATACTGCCGCACCTGTAAGTCCGCCGACCAGAGCATCGCGGGCCGCAGCGCCAAGGACACCCTGCATTTCCGGGGTCTCCATACCAGCACGAGTCATGGCTACGTTTTGAGCATACTGTCCTTGCCCTGCCTGCAAACCTTCGGTACTAGCTTCTTTAGCAAACTCAGTAGCTGTGCGCCGGGTAAATCCGGGGGCAGCTTTCTCCACCGCCTCGGCGGCAATTTTCTTAGCAACGGGCTTGCTAAACATATCCATCAGTTTGGATTCAACGCCCGTACCGCCCGCCAATGCGCCAATACCAGTAGCCGCAGCAATGTTCCCAAAGTTAGCGCCAAGGTAATCTTGTGCAGCTTCCGCTTGCTTGGCAGCGGTTTCAGGCTTAACACCCTTGGCTTCTAGTCCAGCCTTGACGTTACTATAGATGTCACCCTTAACTTCACCGGCACCCTGCAAAGCTCCTATTAAGAACTTGGTACCAATCCCTACAGCCGCTGCAATTGCAACGGGTGCGCCCAAGGTAGCGCCAAGTGCCGCTGCGCCAAGGCCAAGAGCCACCGTAGGCACCGATGAGCCGACACCCTGTGCAATTGCAGTAAGCGGGGCTTCTTTGACGCCGCCCAAAGCCGCAGACAATTCTTCTACAGTCTTGCCTGATTCCGCAGCTTGTTTCTCTAGTGCTGCACGGCGCTGCATCTCTGCTTGGCGCTCAGGGGATATGTATGACCCAATCTTCTTGGACACCCCTTCCAGATATTCGGCAGGGGCATTACCCGCACCAAAGCCTTCGAGGATAGATTTAGTTGCCCCAACCGCGCTCTGCCCACCAGCTAATGCAAGGTCAGATAAGGAGAACCCAGCGGCTTTAGCTGGGGGTGCGGGGCGCGTAGGCGCAGCCGTAGTAGATAAATATTGCAGCCCTTCCGTAGAAACTTTTGAGAAATCTTTAGCTGCAAGGGCTTGCAGGTCGCCATCGGAAAGCTGGGATAAATCCACGTTAACGTGCTCCGGTTAGGGTTTTGCGTTGTCCTTGACGGCGAGCTAGTTCTTGAGCGGCAAGCGAGGCTATATCCCCACCGCCCGGAGCCGCAGGCATTAAAGCTCTTACGGCTCTTTCCATTTCGGCATTTTGTTCTTCTGGGCTCATCCCCATCCACATTGGATTTTTTGACACAATGCCAAGGGCTTTTTCCCGAGCAGATAGCACCATATTATCTCGACGAAGTTGTGCAGCTTCACTAGTCCGCCCACCAAGTTCAGCCATCCGAATCTTATACTCATTATCCCGCATAGCCGCAGCATCTCGTTTTTGCTGGTCTACTAATTTAGCAGCGTCAGCCCGTTGCTGTGCCAAAGTAGCGGCAGCTTGTTTACGGCCTTCCACAGTTTCAAAAGTACGCTGCTTACCTGCCAGTGCGCGCTCCAAAACGTCGGCCATGGTAGCTCCGGCCTCGACACCCTTTTGCATTTGGGTTTCGATGTCTTTCTTACGCGCAACATAGGCGTTGTACTTGCTTACATCATTGTTCTCGATAGCCTTATCAATCTCGTCGTCTATTGCGCTCAACGTATTTAGCTGGACAATTTCTTGTTTCGTATAACCTTCACGCGCAGCCTGCACCGCTGGACTAACCCCAAGCATAGCTGCACCAAAACCACCCGGCTGGTGGATATTTTGGGCCATACGATCTAAGGCAACTTGCAAATTACTTGGGCGCTCAGCTATCTGGCGTTCATATAAAGCTTTTAATCCCGCCTGTTGCTCACGCTTATGAGCAATAGCTGCTTCTCTAGCGGGGTTTAGCATTGCTTGCTGCTGAGCCATCGCTGCTTGTGCCAACGCTTCAGAGTCTTGGTCACGCATCCGCTCCAATGCAGTTCGTTGACCTTGAATAAATGCCGTATCTTGGGGCGACATCTGTGGCCCTTGGTCACCGCTATCTGCGGGTTGGTCATCGGTTTGGTCATCTTGCCGGAACCGGCCATGGGCATCACCGCCACTACCACCTTGAGCAAACGCAATAATTCCGCCACCTTGGTATTCCGAAGGTAGGTTTGTCGGAGCGCCTGCTAGTCCTTGAGGCGGTTGTTGGGGTTGTTGCGGCATAGGGCCCGCAGGTGGTTGTGCTTGGGAGAGCCCCGCCAATCCCATTTTCTGAGCTATCTCTTGGCGTGCGGACTGCATGGCCCGTTGCTGCAAACCTTGGGCTACTGTGGGTTGTGCCTGCCCGCTTGTCAGTGCAAGTTGTTGAGCGGCGGCTTTTTTATCAGCCTCAACTTTTTGTAGTGCTAGTAAGTCCAGCAGTTGCGGCGTGATTGCTGCTTGGTTCTGTTGTTCCGGCAATTTGCCGGTATATGCGAGGGCTTCGCGTGCGTTGTACATACGATTTCCTTAATTATGGCTTAACTGGAGTTGGAATTGCGTTAGGCCCAAAGATAGTATCAAATACCGTACCTGCACCCGATGCGCCTGCCGCTGCCGCTGCTATCGGATTGATAGTCGTGTTATACGACTGTGCTTGTACCGGCAAACCTTGAAGCATTTCTTTTTGAAACTGAAGTTGTTTGTATGGATCAGCTTTCTGCTCATCAAACTGCGCTTTTGCAGCAGTAAGACCCCTTTGTTCGGTTTCTTGTTGAGTAGCCCCCAAGTTTGCTATCATTCCAAGGTTAGCCAAGCCGGTTTGATTTTGTAAAGCACCAAGTTGTCCTTGTGCTTGTGCGGCAGCAAGTGCGGCATTTTGTGCATTTAATCCATATTGAGCGCCAAATTGCTTGGATTGTTCTCCAGCTTGTTTGCCAGACAAACCATACTGCGCAGCTAATTGAGCCGCAGTCATTCCTTGTTGAGCGCCAAACTGCCTAGATTCTTCATTAGCCTGTTGTGCAGACAATCCATATTGCGCCTGTAACTGCGCGGCAGTCATGCCCTGCTGGGCTCCATACTGAGCTTCTTGAATCTTACGTGCTTGGTCTGCATTGAATTGGTTTTGCGCTTGACCAAAGGCAGTGTTGTATCCCTGCCCAGTAATATTAGCTAAGTTAGTGCCAAGATTGCGTTGATTCTCGGCATCCATGATTGCTTGACGGCTACCGCCAAAACCGCCAGCACTTGACATCTTCGCAGCATTTTGCATTTGCGTAATTTGCGATTGACGACGAGCTTCTTCTAATTGAGGGTTAAGAGAAGCTTGTATATATGGATTCATATACTGCTGGGCTTGTGCAGCATCAAACGATGAACCGGCAGCTTTATATTCCTGTGGGGCTTTAAACTGATTTGTAATGTTAGACGCTTGATATGCATCAGGAGCTTTGAATTCATTCCCAAACGTAGTTGGAGAATATGACATGCCAGTCAAATTTTTAGAAATGTCTCCTGCTGTATTTGCAGCGGTACCTATGGAGGTTGGTGTTGATAAATTTGCTGCGTTGCCGTAAGCTTGTTTTTGAAGATCAGATGGCCCAGCAGTAAGTTCACCTTGGTAGAACTGTGGCTTTTCTAATGCGGCATTGGTAAGAGCTTGGGTTTTACCCAGCATTTCTGTAACATAAGGGCCAGCCCAGTTAGATAGGTTGGACTCAGTTCCTGCAAGGGAAGTAGCTGGCGCAGCTGAAGGAACAGTAGACCCGGTTGTGCCATCAAAACGATATACATTACCCCCCATAGCATAATGGGCATGGGCCAACCCACCCGGCATAAATTTATCCGGGTTAATTTCTTTACCCTGCTTAGGGCTACCTGTACGGGCCATGCGAATTCTGTCCATCATCTTGTAGAGTTGTTGGGCTCCCGCATCAGAGTTACCATTGCCAAGATGGGACACAACGTCAGCAGGAATAACAAACTCCCCATGAGCCAAACGAGCAGGTTGAACACCGTCAATGGTGCCCGGAATCTTGTCTGCCATGCCATCGGTATCGCCCCTCAAGTAAGTGCCATGCGGGTGTGTCGGCATACCGCCGTGAGCTAATCCCATAATACCTCCTTCAGCTTTATTAACTGGGTTTCTAGCCAACGCATTGGCTGCATTAAGTTTGTTCAAATCAGCTACTTGAGCGTCAATATTGGATTGTGCCGCAGGTAGCCCGGAAGCAGGTGCAAATTGAACGCCCGTAAAGTATTGATGCCCCGCACCGGGGCGCGACCCAGCAACAGGCTCAGCCGCACGACCTTGTACCGCAGTATACGAAGGAATCCCACCTTGGTAACCCACAATTTTTTGCGGTTGGTTTGCCTGATACGCGGCAAGTAATCCCCCTGCGCCACTAATTAATCCTTTAAGTTTATCCGCGCTCAGGCCGGTAGCGTCTTTAAGTTTATCTAATACACTGCTAGTTAACCCTGCCGTGGCACTCCCCGCAGTAGATACGCCATTAACAGCAGCTAATTCTGCCGGAGTTAATTCTCCAGCCGCAGCCCCAGCAGCACCAACGGAACCGGGCCCACCTCCAGAAGCTATCATTTCATTTACACTTGGCAACCCTTTTCCGGCATTAGCCAGTTCCACCAAAGCTGGAGTTGCCCCGGCTGTTACTACACCACTCGCTGCTGCTAATGCAGCAGATAAAGCTTCAGGCGTAATTGTGCCAGCAGTTACAGCGGCTTCTAAAGCTGGGTAATTAAGGGCCCCATAAGACCCCGGCCCCATGCCGGAAGCAGCCAGTTGATTAAGCGATGGAGCTACATTGCTACCAAGAGATGCAACTTCGGATGCTGGTAATGCTGCAATTTCTCCTGCTCCAGTAGAACTTAATAGGCTAGGGTTAGTCATACCACTACCATAACCGCCAGTAGTGCTTAAAGTTTCGGCGGCAGGTGCTGCTGTTTCAGTTACAGGTGCTAGTATTTCCGATAATGTTGTGGGTTCGTATGCCGCTAAATCGGACGCTGCAAGTTCTTCAGCCGTTAGCCCTCCTAATGTGGCAGCACCAGCGCCCAATGAGCCCGCGCCAGTAGCGGCAGCTAGCTCTGCACCTGTTAAAGCACCAGACGCAGCACCAGCAGCACCAATACTTCCGGGGGTTAACCCTGCTGCAATCATTTCTGGAGTAAAAGCTGCACCCGCACCAGCGCCCGCACCAGCAGCAGCGCCCCCTGCAAGATAAGGAGCGAGAAAGTTAGCTCCAACAGCAGTCAATGCTAATGGGGCAAGGTCTCTTATCAATGTACCTAAATTTGACCTTTCCCGGATACTTGTTTGCTGCCCGCTAGTATCAAAGTTAACGTATTGGCTTTGTCCATTGTCGTAACGGTAGCCAAT
>Ga0114960_10000947_pt1 | contig 23978 bp, 23 predicted proteins | sample C_130625_MF_Meta_FD_92637 | JGI IMG/M metagenome (GOLD analysis project Ga0114960, IMG submission 92637) | Freshwater microbial communities from Lake Croche, Canada to study carbon cycling - C_130625_MF_MetaG | ecosystem: Environmental > Aquatic > Freshwater > Lake | place: Lake Croche, Canada... | reverse complement strand
TGAGTCCGAACCTGAACCCAAGGCTGATGAATCTGAACCCAAGGCTGATGAATCTGAACCCAAGGCTGATGAATCTGAACCCAAGGCTGATGAATCTGAACCTACTGGCGAGGAATCTTTTGTTGATAGTGGCAAAGACGAAATTGTATCTGAAAGCAATGAAAGCAATGAAAACAATGAAAGCAATAAAGCCGAGCCAATTACTCCTGAACCCGAGTCCAAACCAGAAGAACCTATGGATGAGACCAAAACAGAAAAGCCTGATTCATCTGAGGAAAAGGAAGAGGTAACCGCGTCGCAAGAGTTGGAGCCCGGTAAAATGTTGGTAAAAGTAAAACCCACCATCGCCGACGTATTTGGTTCAAAACGCGAATTCTATGTAGTTCAAGATACTTTAGAGCCTGCTAAGGGAGGTTCTCGAAAAAATATTAAAAAACGTAAGGGCAGGAAGACCAAGCGCCGAAATCAAAAGAAATAAGACGTTCAAATTGACATAAACGTTATTTCATCTATATACATATATGAAATAATGGCAAATACTTTTTTGGATATAAGCCTAACTATAATTATATCTATAATAATCATTTGCGGGACACATTATTTATGGAATAATATTGTAACCACATATAGCACGAAAAAGACGAAAAATCTGGTGGATTCGCAAATACAAAAATATAAGAAAATAATAGGCGAAATTCAACAAGGAAGCATAGGTTCTCAACATGTCGATTTTTTAAGTGAAGAAGAAAAGAAAAATATGGACGAAAGTCTAACTGATTATATCATGTCACTGAACCTGGCTACGGACCCGGCTACGGACCCGGCTACGGACCCGGCTACGGGTCCTGGAACAATCACACCTTGAAATGTATTTTCGAAATAATATAAACACAAGAATACATATCTATGTATAGATAGTCATGGAGCTATCTCAACCCCAACTATCCCATATTATGAAGCGCTTTCCTGATTTTGAACTTTCCTATGAAACTATTTCACATAAGAAAGTTTCCGCGGCATATAACCTATGTCTGGCTATACCCACCGGCAAAAAGATGTTTGCCTGGTTTACGTTTCACCAAGATAAAGATATCTGTTACTTATTGGATATGAATAAGGAAAAGAAAATTACAAAGGCCACGCTAACAACACAATGCGCGGACGAAAAGCTAGCCCTCGGCACCGTTATATATGGGTCTTATTTACAAGACGACAATTGGTTTGTTATCGAAGAACTCTATTATTACAAGGGCGTTTCTCTCAAAAATATGAAATTCGGTGAAAAATTCCAGCTATTGAAGGAATTGCTCTCGACGCAAGCGGGCGGTTCCATCAAATTCTGTCTTCCGGTTATGTGGGAATTTAAGCCCATTACTGCGATAGACGAATACCCGTCCTATATTCCCGAATCGATTTCGGCCAATATATATTATCCAGTCCACCATATTCAATACAGAGCCATTTATGATATTATGCCAAATTTAAACGTCCACTTGAACCGTAAGATACTGCCCGCGGTCATTAAGAAAAAACAAAGCAGCCATACGTTTGAAACTATACCCTTTACTATGGATATCAACAAGCCCCAATATAGATATTCCACAGTGTTTCAGGTAACTGCCGATATCCAATATGATATCTACCATCTATTCGCCTACGGGAAACATAATTCGCCAGTGTATTATAATACGGCCTATATTCCCAACTATAAAACGAGTGTATTTATGAATGGACTCTTCCGAAAGATTCGAGAAAATAAAAATATTGATTATATCGAAGAAAGCGACGACGAGGAAGACTTTCAGAATCTGAACGAGGATAAATATGTAGACCTAAATAAGGTGTTATTGATAGAGTGCGTATTTAATAGGAAGTTTAAGAGGTGGACGCCAGTGCGTGTTATGGATAAACATTCAAAGATTGCGCATATCGGGCAATTGGGCCACTGTTAGTCATCGAGTCCGATCAGACTATCAATATTGATTAGGCATTTGCCTACGTTTGTGCTTTTACTTGAGGGTTCGACTTCTTGGTCGTCATCTTCAATACACGTCGTATGCGAACTTTTTTTACTGTCCACCTTGGGTTCAAATACTTTTTTCCATACAGTTTCATCATTGATATCATCCATATTTTTATATTTCGCGCTCGTGGTCTCTATGATTTTATAATTACATTTCTTATAAAATCTCTTCCTCTGTGTCCACTGGTTTTGAAATAAATCATGCGAATCGACTATATCCACCACTATAGGATTTTCATGTCTTACTCTCAATATACGCCCTACCGACTGAATAATATCCGTCTTGGGGGTTACCATAACCAGAGTAGAAAGCGTTTTAATATCAAGAGCCTCTGCCGCCATGGCATAAGTAGCCAAAACAATTTCCTTACATTCAGTAGCTTGTAGGGCCATTTGTTTCATTCCTCCTACATAATAACCCACTGACGCAAGTCTTTTAAACTGAATGGCCTCATATAAATACGTAAGTAGCGACCTATTATGCGCCAATATCATAATTTGATTCTCTGATTCTTTCAATAAATCGCCGATGACTCGCACTATAAAGTCGCTTCTAGGGGAAAACGCGCATAGCTTGGTAATCATGGTGCTATATTTCGGACTTCCGCGAAAATCATATTCGGTCTCGTTAAATTCGGGGTCGTTGCTAGCGTATTGTAACGACCTAACACATACCAAATCCTCGTCTTCGCGTTTTTCCGTATATATCTTATCACCAATAAACATATAAAGGACCTTGGTGAGTTTATCCTTTCGGTCAACTGTCGCCGAAATCCCAAGCATATAAGGTGTGATTATTTTACAAAGACTTTTCGAAAACTGCTCGCTACCTATGCGATGAACCTCGTCGATGATAGTTAGACCGAAACACGAAAACGCATCGGCGGGAAACTCTCTATCATATAAACTTTGTAACATACCTATCACGATGTCCTTACCTTGAACATCAAATGTGGGACCTTGGATTTTACCCACTCTCGCGCTGGGTAGGAACTCGCCGATACGCTCTATCCATTGATTCATTAAGAATTCTTTATGGACTATGATAAGCGTTTTCTTTTTAATGAGTGAAATGATTTTAAGAGCCATAACCGTGTTATGTGTGACCGTAAAATCGCCCAATACAAATCGTCGGTTACCGTCAATCTCGAAACCGAAATATTCGTCGTTGCGCACGGGTTTTACGGTAAATCTATAGGTCAACGACCCCTCGACCAATGCCTCGGGACTATACATATTCATAAATACAAAACGCGCGGGTATTTCGCTAAGTCGAGCATGAGACGTGCTCTTTAAATCTACGTAGTAGTTATTATCGATGGAATAATACGCGTTTGTTTCAAATCCTAGGGAGCGTGTCAAATATAAAACGGTGGATTTATGCATTATACTCGACGATGACAGACAAATACGATAGACTTTTGATTCCACATAATGGTTTCTATCTACTATTCCGGCAAGTAATTGTAATTGTATTTCTCGAGAATTACGGACGCATTTATCCAAAATTTCCAAATGGGTATAATTATTTAAATAAAACCCGGTTTTATACGCTTCCAGAATATCCATGGGAGTTTCGGGGAATTGTATCGGGACGCGATACCCTAATAAATCTTCTTTATATTCGCTTGAAAGATATTGTTCTATAGATAGGTCGAGAACTTCTCCGGTTACCGCGTGTTTCAATGATAATATATGACTCATATTAGTTACATAACGAAAGTCGGTGTTTTCTTGACATATATGGGCCATTTTCTCTATTCCGTGCGCCAAACTGAGAACTTTTCTGGGCCTGGAATCGTCGCCCATGAGTAAATCGCCCACCCGCACATCTTGAACCATTTTAATTGTCCCGTCGCTCATTAGTAGAGGTGTGTCTTTCCCTAGACATTTACCGCGTCCGCAGGGGACTTCCAATATACCGCCTCCGCCTTTTGCGTCGATACCATTCGTGCCGAGACCATTCGTGGATCCACATATTGGCGTATTTACATAATCGGTATAAATTCCGATGATTTTGTCTTGATAATCGCGGAGGGGTTTGACAAACGGGATATCTAGGTCGTAACCTCCGTCAATTTCGCTGCGCGGAGGTAAGCCATACCGCTGGATACCGTAAAAACGGGGTAAATAGAGTTTATTTGTATTTTCACGGAAGACGGGAAAACTGGACACTTCTGCGCCTCCTCCTACGGCGCCAAATAGCTGAGGTTTAACATATAGCTCGGCTTTTAGGTATTCTAAGTCTTCCTCGGTTAATATGGATTTTGGAATGGTATATCCTTTCTTGCCTAAGTAGGATTGAGAGCATACCGAGGCCCTATATTCAGGGTCGAGGGAATCCCCTCCTCCTACACCCGACCCTCCTCCTACGCTTTTATCAATCGAGATTATATTTTTAGGAGATGCCTTTTTTACAGGCTTTTTTTGAAATCGGCGATACATTGGTGTCTATTTTTATAGGAATATCTTTATTATATTTAGTGGGTTCAATTTTTAGGGGGGGGAACCTATGGTTTCCTCAATGACGTATTCGACGTGATAAGGACGCAGGACTCCGAATGAACCTGAAGGAGTCCGTAGGTTCCCCTTGCCCCTCGGAATATAATAGACGGATATACTATAAATGAACATCGCAAATTTAGTAAAATCCTTTTCTCAATTAGAACTTTCTCTATTAGTCGTATTCATTCTTTATTTAGTATTACCTATTCAAACGCCCGGCTTTTTGGCCGGTTCGGTCGATTCGTCCATCGGCATGGTTACTATGTTTGCCATAACTCTTTATTTATTCTTCTACTCCAACCCCATTTTAGCTATCATATATATCTTTGTTGCCTATGAATTATTACGTCGTAGTTCGAGTCTGACTGGCCGCGTTGCCATGATTCAATATACCCCTACCCAACAAAAGAAGGATACTCAAATGGCAAAGATGAACCCTGTTACCAGCGAAATTTTGGAAGTCGATGTCATATCGAAAATGGCGCCCATAGGCAAAAGCGACCCTATCCAATTCTTATCTAGCTCTTATAAGCCAATTGTGGAGTCGGTAGGAACGGCGTCGGCCTTCTAAGAGGGGAAACCTACGGTTTCCCCTTCAACCCCATCCCTTTGCCTATTGGGATTCGTAAATTGGTTTACATATTGATAATTCATTATGTAAAATATCCTAGCACGGCAAAAGGATGGGTATGCGTAGCGAACGGAGGGACTGCGAAGCAACCCTTGGTTTCCTCAAAGACCGCTTCGCGGTCTTAAGGTTGAGGCGACTTGCTTCGCAAGTGGCCTCCGACCCCTCCCTACAACATCATCAGTCGGATAAGACAAACCATAATAGGTATAATGGCGAATAACCCTACACCGCTGTAATAGGTTATCTTATCTGAATTAAAATTACCTGTGAAATAGAGCGACAGCAAGAGGATAATAATATACATAATCGCGGCACCCAAGTAAGACGGGACACACTCTTTAACAAAAAACGTTACAGATTGACTCATCAATAGTAAGAAATCCTTTAGATCGGTATATTTTATCGGCTTCGCGTCAGGAGCCGGCGTTTCATAGGGTTTAAATAACGTCAGTGTAGGAGTTCTCAACGTCATGAATTCTTTATCCAATTTACTATTCTGTAATATAGAAAAGGACAGGCCATAAAATACACATATGAATAGCGCCGTCGTAATATACGTATAATTACCCTTTTGAAATCCGAAGATAATGAGGTATAAAAACATGCATGTTGTTATCAAAGACAACCATAAATCCGCCGACCTTATTCTTACCCAAATATTAGGTACCGCCGTTGAATATTTATCATGAAATAAAATGGTCTTATCGACAATAATCGCTTTATATAATTTCGGGACCGCAAAATAGCAAAACACTAACCCTACGATAAACGTAAAAAAGTTTAGAGTGGTTTTCATGAAATCAATTTGATTTTTTTCATTCGTATATTCGGAATTAATGGGAACATTATAGGTTTGTATTTCTTGGTCGCTTACGCCCGCGGGATTACAATCTATATATATTTCGTCGTCCTTCTGTTTTATTATATTGGACTTGGGGATAATGGTATAGTGCGTAGGTGCGTTTATGTTAAATAGCGACGTTGTAGTTATGTAGCTCTTTATTTCTGCCGCCGTGCTCGCGTTGACTTGAATAGGAGTAGTGAATATAAACACTGGTTTGCGCGGGTCAGAATTGCTATTATAAATAATACAGTTATCTTGGTCGGGTATTAGGTTATTTAAAACTATACTGGCGGATACGGAATTCGGGTCGCTCAATAAAAAATATATATTATCGACGTCATTGGTTGGGCGGGTTGAATCGGCCGACTGTTTTATAAAATAGCACACATATGCCGTGGCAGTTGCCGTAATATGTTCTAAAACAAGCTCTCCAATAATATCCTTGTTATCTACGGTAACGCCCTGGATATTTTTATGTAGTAAGCCGTAAATGTAGATGTTTGTAGTTCCGAAGTTTTTTTGACCCTCGCCGCCCGTATAAACTAAATTATAAGACGCTGTGTTGTTGGGAAAAGGCGATTTTAAATAGGTATCGTTTCCAGCGTCGTTGGGAAATGTTTGAACATCGCTTCTGTTTATTTGTGTAGAAAAATAATTATATACGATTTTATTTGTGTTATCTACTGGATTATTTGGGTCTTTTAAACTAAAATATGACATTATTACCCGATTCTATATAGTATTGTATGATAATATATAGACTAGACATACTAAAACGGCAGGTATTGAAATAAATTATTCTCATACGCCGTCACTCGAAAGCTATCATTATAACCCTCCACATAAACACTATCGCCATTATTTACGGGGTCGCATCCATATTCGCTCGTGCAGCTTTTACCATTTACACTCACGGGTAATTTCGTATTCATATTCCCCGTCGTCGTCATGGTATAATATTGCCATTTATCGCGTCCGGCCATGGTTCGCCTTCCCATTAAGGGCAATATGAGTTCGCCGTTACGACCTCCATCTTTGGTTAATATTCCTACCTGTTGGTAACTGGAATTAACGGCGCGGGTTTGAACATTTACTGGGATGGCGCCGCGGATATCTCCACCTGCACGGGGATAATAGATTCCGTCGTCGGTTTTCATAGGTGGCGCATATGGGTCGGAAATAGTGTCGCGGCGTGTAGCCAAACCGCTAAATACAGCCGGCGGTATTTGAGAACCAGAGGTTACGATAACGATATTGTTATCTTTTTTCGCTTGGGGTTTCAAATAATGCGTGTAGTATAAGTAACCGATTAAAACGAATATGACGATTAACATGAATAGCGTCATGTTTTCAACGCATATCACACCGGGAATACATTTTTTGCCCATAGCGTCTTTATATTCGAATTATTATATAATAACACGACATTTTTATGTTACACGCATAGGAAAATCCACACCAAAAACCCTAGAACGCAACCGAGAATACCAAATAACATCAAGATACTTGCCGCGATTTTTATTATATCACAAATAAGACTACATGTCCAAATGCGGAGGACTTCTACTTTTGGTTCAGTAGAAATGCCCATGACTTCAATAATAACAGGGTCGGCAACGGGAAGGTCGGCAACGGGAAGGTCGGCCAAGGGAAGGTCGGCAACGGTAAGATTGCCAGTAACAAAGGGAATGTTTGTGCCAATTTGAAGTGGGTTCTCTACGTCAGTCATGTTTTATGTTTTTTTGAATTATGAAAAACTATAAAACTAATAAAAGTCTTCAATTTTCTACATGAATACTCCTTTAAATTCATCTCCGGCTCTTCTTAGCGTATCTGTGCCCTTATTTAATTTCTCCTTTATTCCTACTCTAAAATCATAGTCAATGTCACTGGCCTTTCGACTCAATGTTGACTGTTTCATTCTACGACAGTTATAACAATCGTCTCTTACAGCCAATGAAAAATGCATAAAATGGACACTAGTAAGTCTAAAAACGTTCCCATCTAACCATTCCAAATTATCCCATATATATTTTTCAGTGGAATAGAAGTCGGCGCCAAATTGTTTTAGAAGCCATAATATAATCCTGAATGGTAAATATGTCATTTGACCCAGTGCTTCTACAAAATAATAAAATATACATTTATGAAGATTTCCTATGAATTTTATTCCGCAGGATACATACATAAACATAAATATGCCGGTGTATTCGAATAATTCGGCAATATCTATAAAACCATTACCAATTCCGTCGAATAGTCCAGTAACTTCTTCGCCTATTCCGTCGAAAATATGCCGGAATGCCGAGCCGAACATGAAAAACCTACGCGGAATTTCCAAAAACGCTTTTCCCACTTTATCGAAGATATCCTCCAATGGGCCTAATACTTTATTTTTTACAGTATCAATAGCGCTATTTATGCCATCTTTCATTTGGTTACCTACTTCCTCAAATTGAGATCCTACCTTTTTGAATGGCCCGGCCAATTTATCACCTATCTCATTTAATGACGGAGGGTCGGGTATATGAATGTCACCAAGGTCGAATTTTTCAATAAGCGGTTCTCTTTTTTCGTATTCTATTCCATTTATTATTTGCTTACGGAAACATAGAAAATATATAATAGCGGAAATTATAAGTAAGTTAATTACCACGAAAAAGTATTCTAAACCGTTTATTTCATACATATACACCAATGATATTTTAACCGTTCGTATGCGAACCTATAGATGTTTCCCCTCACCTTATATATAGCCTGGCCGAAAAGCCGAAGCGAGTTCATCGCCGCCGTCACGTATCGTATTAATACCATGTTTTAATTTATAAGGAATTCCTGTTAAAAAATCGTTATTAATATCGTTTGCCACTCTACTCACCGTAGACTGTTTTATCCTTCTACAATTATAACACTGTTCCCTTACATTTTTCGGGAAGTGGGCGATATGGAACTTCATAGTATTAAATATTATACCATCAAACCATTCCACGTTATTCCAAAAAGATTCTTCATATGAATACATATCTAATCCTACCATATAAACAAGCCATAGCGTCCATCTTATAGGTAAATACATTATTTGGCCGGCAATTTGTAGTGAATAATAAAAGATACATGCGTGTAAATTTTGTATCATCTGAACCCCACATTTTATATAATCAAATAGAAAGAAGCCCGAATATTTCATTAGTTTACCTATATCATCGAAGCTGTCATGTATTCCTTCTCCGAAACCAACAAATTCTTGCCCTATTCCTTCGAATATATGTTTGAATCCATTACCAAAGGCAATAAACCGTTTTGGTATCTGTTCAAATGTAGCTTTTACTTTATCAAATATGTCCATCAATGGACCCATCATGGCATCTTTGGCTTGATTGGCGATACCTTTGACTTCATTACCAATTTGATTAAACCCGCTATTCATTTTATTTCCTAATTCATTAAATGCCGAGTCCATTTTGTCTTTGATTTCATTGGGGCTTGGTGGGTCGGGGAAATCTTTACCAAATAAATTAAAGTCTTCCTTAAAACCTTCGGTCTTGTCTTTATCATAATAAGTCCATAATCTGAATATCTTGGGTCCTAGGATTAAATAGGCTATGATACTCAATATGGCTATGACATTGACTATAATAAAAATATATTCTAGTATAGATGCGCCCATATGTTTTTCTATTATCGTTTCTATATTGTGAGGACATTTTTAGATAAAGTGGGGAACCCACTGACTCCTTAAAGTAACGCTGCCTTTTAGTTCAAATCACCACATTTCATGGGTAGATTGAATGAGATCTAACTTACATATTGATAATTCATTATGTAAATAATATCAGTAGTTCGAATTTATTCCATTATTACTTTCCGGTCTTCTTGACGTGCTTATTCTTATACTGTTCGTATTTGTTAATAAACGTTTCGGCCTTATCTAATTCCGTATTGATTTTCTTTACTCCACCTAATATATTCTTTTGTATCTCCTCGAACGACTCGTAGTCCTTCTTTAATTCCTTCAAATCCTTTTCCTTTTCTTTATCTCCTCCTTTCGTCGTATCGGAAGACGTCATACTTTCCTTCTTTTCCTCCTTCTCTTCCTTCTCCTCATTCTCCATGCCCTCTTTCTTTTCCTTCTTTTCCTCGCTCTCGCCTTCCTCCTTACCTTCGAAACCTTCATGACGTAATTTCATTGCGTATTTAAGGACCCAAGTGAATAACAAAGCCACAGATAACACAATAATCATGTTTTTGGTGAAGAAAGACGCTAAAAATCCTATTAAAATAAGAGCGATGGTAGAAGTAATATCGCGGGTATTTACATACGTAAATAATACCACAATGGTTACAAATACGAGAAAATATAAAAACAAACGGCTGGTTAATAACGGCGCCAAAAACCTGAGTTTGGGGTAAGACATTCGATTTACATTCGCCTTTATAGATTTTCCGAATTTACTCGCGCTGGACGCTATATTCGAGATAACAGATTTAAACGACATTATATACATAATACTGCGAAAATATCCGGAATTGTCAAATCAAACGTCGTCCTCATTTTGATACGCACTAGGAATATCTCCGCCATAAATATCTAAAACTTCTTTCACTACGTCCTCTCTCTGTATGTCGCTGCGCTGAAACTCAAAGCTAGATATACTGGATGAACGCTTTCCGCGGAATTTATTTAAAAAATCGTCTAAACCGTTTAATTCGTTATCTCTATCATACTGTTCTAAATCACCCGTGATGACCAATCTACTATTTTCTCCTAAACGCGTCATCAACATTTTCATCTGGGCTATCGTCGAGTTCTGCATTTCGTCGGCGATTATCCACGCGTTTTTAAACGTCCGACCACGCATATATCCTAGCGGTGCGATTTCTATGATTTTCTCCTCCATAAGTGCTGTCACCTCTTTTGCCGAAATGAAATTGTATAAAATATCATAGATGGGCCTTACCCACGGCGCCATTTTTTCTTCCAATGTGCCAGGTAAATAACCCAAGTCTTCGTCTACGGATACGGATGGACGCGTAAAAATGATTTTCTCGTATGTGCCGTTCAAAAAGTTGCGAATTCCGTATTCAGTGGCGAATAAGGTCTTCCCTGTTCCCGCGGGTCCAGTCGCCACTACGATTTTCTTATTTTTATGTTTAAGCAGTGATGTATATAATTCTTGGCTTTCGTTTTTGGGCGCTGTGAATTTGCTTTCGAAACGCTCGCGCTCTGCCGCCGATAAATAATGCATATTTTCGTATATACTGCGTTGACGCGATACCGATTTTTCCACTTCTATTTCGCTGCGATATTCGTTAATAAATTCTTTGTTATTTTGTCGTTTAGGTTTACGTGAATGTTTTTTTTGGTCCGATTTTACTATTCCAATAGCATCATCCGAGTCATTATCCAATATATTACGTCTCATTTATACACTATACCGTTACTTTAATATATACAGAGAATTCGCGCATCTAGCTGACTATTTGGTTGGAAACAACCATTTGTCCACTGTAGTTCTCACGCAAAACAAATGATGAAAAAATATACCCAGCGCGAATAAACCCCCTAAAACAATCCAGAAGGGATATTTGCCCGTATAAGATATTAGGGCGGCTAATAAAATCGTTAGCACAACATCGACTACGGCGATGTCGAAAAAACGGTATTTATGAACTCCCGTATTCGGCTTTCCGAATATGTCCTTGTATTTACAAAGCCCGATGTCTGATTTTTGGGATGCGTTTGTATTAGGTATATTTATAGATTGCCACATGATATGTGCTGTGTCTATATATTTAACAATATATATAGATTAGACAAATGAGCGATTGCTCAGTGAACCACATATCTTACCAAAGTCCGATTTTTCTAAACCATAAAAACATTATCGACATTCAGCAATCCATTTCCATTATAGGAATCAATAAGGACGCAAAATATAATGAACAAAAACGTATTTTTGAAGTGGCTGCGAGTGTAATATTACAATTACGCAATGTGCGTTATCGACTCGTTGAATACCATTTTCATATGCCCAATGAACATAAAATGTATAATAAAACCTACGACGCGGAAATACATTATGTTTTCAGACAGATAGACCCGAAAAACCATAATAAAGAATATGATTCCGATGATTGTATGGATATTTGTGGTTGCGGAAAGAGAGAACTTTCAAATGGTCTATATAAAGCAGATAACATATTGGTAATAGGACACGTAATTGGTTCACAATACAATCATGGACGAACCATTCACAATGATATAATAGACCTTACTCAACTTCAAGTAAAATTACCTAGATATTACTATGAATATGATGGGTCACTAACGACGGGCGATTTTGCGCCAGTTAGGTGGTTGGTTGGAGACGAACCACTATACATACCTATCGAAAATTTGGTGGGTATATCAAAGCCCGCGCGCCCGATACAGGCAAATGATGGGAGGATTATTTTATACGCAAAGAAGTCAGGCCATAACGATATGTAATGATAGCATTTATGATGTGACTTTGATATAGAATTTTCATTTACATATATTTGGCCAATCATTTTTTCTGGATTATTGATAAGAAAATTACTCTGAGCTTTTATCAGGACAAAGTAGGGATTCCAGAGGAGTCCTTGGTCCCCTCAAAATTGAACCAAAAAACACAGATAAATATATCCTTATACTATTATTTAGCACTTATCATGTCCGAGCCAGCTTTTGTTGAACCCATTTTGAAACCTGACGAGAACCGCTTTGTCATGTTCCCCATCAAATATAATGATGTTTGGGATATGTATAAACGCCAAGTCGACTGCTTTTGGCGAGCGGAGGAAATCGATTTATCCAAAGATGTGGCAGACTGGAATAAACTCGGCGAGGACGAACAAAAATTCATTAAGATGGTATTGGCATTCTTCGCGGCGTCTGATGGCGTCATCGTCGAAAACTTGGCTGTTCGGTTCATCAACGAGGTCCAAAACTCTGAAATCCGCGCCTTCTATGGTTTCCAGACCATGATGGAAAACATTCACTCCGAAACCTATTCATTATTGATTGAAACGTATATTAAAGATTCCGAAGAGAAAAAGATGCTATTCGAAGCTACGTCTAACTTCCCATGTATTGCCAAGAAGGCAGACTGGGGTAAGAAATGGTTGACTGACCGTCGCAGTAGCTTCGCTACCCGTCTCGTCGCCTTTGCCGTCATTGAAGGTATCTTCTTTTCGTCTAGTTTCGCGGCCATTTACTGGATTAAGAAGCGCGGTTTGATGAGCGGTCTTACGTTTGCCAATGAGCTTATTTCTAGAGACGAGGCGCTTCATACAGAATTCGCAGTGTTGTTATATAGTAAATTGGAACGTAAGGTTCAAAAGAAAAAGGTTCATGATATTATCAAGGATGCGGTGGAAATCGAAAAGGAGTTTATTACTGAATCTATTCCTTGTCGTATGATTGGCATGAATTCGAAACTCATGATTCAATATATTGAGTTTGTTGCCGACCGCCTTGCCCTTCAATTGGGATACGATAAGATTTATAATTCTACCAACCCCTTTGATTTTATGGAATTGATTAGTATTGAATCCAAGGTGAATTTCTTCGAGAGGACCAATTCGGAGTATGCTTTGGCGAATAAGACGGTAGATAGTGATGTATTTGAATTTAATGCGGACTTCTAGACGCATTCGTTCGCAGCACATACCCTTTTCCTAGCAGACAAATAAAAATGTTACATTGTCTTTTTTTATATATGTTATGTGATATTAGTTTTCTAGTATTCAAGCCAATTATCTATTCTTATAATATAATAACCCCCCAAATGAGTCGAGGAAACCAAAGGCTTCGTCAAGAAAATATTGATCGCAAGAAGTGGGAAAATGAACTTTATCAACTTTCCAAACCACAACCCTGGGAAATAGAATTACAAGAGAGAGGTATAGATAATTTACCGCGGTCTACATACGCCGAAGATTTTTTGGCCCAAGAAAAACAAAGAGAGAATAGAGAGAATGCGTTAAGACAAAAGGCTATATGGGCAGAAAATGAAAAAGCATACGCAGAAGCACAATCAAAAGCTCACGCAGAAGCTGAAAATAAAGCTTTAGAAGAAAGGGTTGAAGAAAAGATGGATATTGACGGTGGTAAATCCAAAAAATCGAGAAAGAGTAAAACCAATAGAAGAAAAAGAAAGAATAAGGCCACTAGAAAAAATAAAAAACGCCGAGCGCGATATTGATGTTTTTACATAATGCTATTTGATATTATGTAAAACCTTTTCCGGTATTCAATTTATGGTTCCCCCCGCTGTGTAAAGGTCCAATGTCCTCGCACTCGCATCCTTGGCATTAACATACTTGGGCATCCAAAAATATGGCACTATTTTTCCCATCCCCTTATAATTAAGTTCAAACAAATATCTATAATAAAACTGCTCTGAAGTATCCGGCGTCAGGTGCCCATTGACTTCACTCATCGTCGGACTAGCCTCACACATTGCCTTAAAGTCGTTTTTATTTACATTTTCTTTGATATCGACCAAGTCACTTATCTGCCTGTCGGTGAACTCTTGAATAATTTCATACAACGACCGCGTTTGCTTCGATACCCCATCACTAAATGCCTCCTTCTTACGCCATAAGATTTCATTCGGCAGAAGAGCCTCGCCCTTACTATTTTTAAAATACGACGACGAAAACGACATTCGCAGCATGTGCTTTTCTGTGACGCTGCTATCTTTAAACCGCCGTAAATGGGCCGGCAACGAAAGATATTGCTGAGTCCATGTGCGGTCCAAAAACGGCGTCCTCGGCTCTAGACCATGCGACGAAATCGACTTATCGGAGCGCAAAACATCATACAAATATATATCGGATAAAAGGCGGCGGCATTCCTTATCAAACTCAATAGAATCTGGCGCGCACCTCATATATAAATATCCTCCCGTCAACTAATCCGAGCCATCGCCATTAAAAATCACCTTGGCCTCGCTATGTTCCGAAATATATTTACCGAGCAACCAGTTTCCTATGCTGGCCCGCACCGTGGTGGTATCATAACTCTCTATGTCTTTAATGACGTCAGGTATGGCGCGCAGGAAATCCTGCTCGCTCAATATAATCTCTGTATGATTGGTTCCCAAATAATCTGCTGCTATTCTGGCGTGCCTTAAATCATCCGACCCCTCTAATCCAATACTATACGTTTCCAATTTCGGTAGGTTGTGTTTTATGGTATACTCATTTACGAGCGCCGTAATTAGGCTACTATCCAAACCACCCGATAATAGGCATGCCACCGGCCTCTCTGTAGCATCACACCTCTTACTTACAGCATCTTGTAAATACTTTTGTATCGTCTTGATGGCGTTATCAATGTCCGTAAAATGTTCCGTCATATCATGGATATTCGTATGAAACCCTGTCGTATGGTATCGCGCGTTTTTCTCGATTTCGACCCACTTATTATTTACAGTATAATGTAGTTGAAATGTGCTATATGTTCCTGGCTGAAATTGCTCTATTTCGTATATATATTGCGACGGGGCGAACCGATTATCGTTCATGGCGCTCTTCAATTCCGTCAATTCTTTCAACTCGCTCGCGAAGGCATACATATTTTTATCGTAGGCCGGCATGAATTCGTTAGCCTCCATAACTTTTTGATAGTCCTCGTTTACGCTTCGCAAAGCATATAGCGGCCTTACCCCATACGGGTCCCTTGCCACATACATCTTCGCGTCTTTATTATGTAGTCTGTAATCCACCAAAACGAACGAAAACACGCCGTCCAACATTTGAAGTGTATGTTCGATGCCGTATTTCAAATATAAATGAATAATAACCTCGCAATCGGAACCGGTCACGGGCTTTATGCTCATATCCTCGTATAGCTCTTTATAGTTATAGATTTCGCCGTTACATATTAGCGCAATATCTTTTACAATAATAGGTTGGTTCGACTCGTCATTTAGACCATTTATAGCTAATCTATGAAACCCAAAATCGGCTTGTATCATTACATTTTTAAATACCGAGAATTCCGGACCGCGATGCTTTCCTTTCTCGAATTCCTTTGTTACGAAAGTTCGGGGGATATTTGTGTTATTTAAAAGGGCGAATATTCCGCACATGGTTCGGATACTCGCCCCTGGACTATTTACATATAAAAGACGAATAATCTTTAACCCGTTTCTAGGACAATGTTTTACCGCGATTGAGAGGGATTATATGTCGAGAACTTGGAATTTTGTCCGAAGGGCCGTTTTCCCAAAGTCTCGGAACGTAAGGAGGGGTCATAGGACTCCGAAGGTTCCTTGGTTCCCTCAGGCTCGCATTGCGAGCCGCAGGTTGAGGCCACGAAGTGGCCTCTGACCCTAAAAAAATTGAGAACTTTTGGTAAATCATATAATGTTTATTATCTAATGAAAATATATCTATAAAGGTCATGTCACAACCCTTGGATTATACTTCATATCATTCTGAACCGAATCAAAAAACATTGAATAAAGCGGCTTTAGCTAATCGACCTCTTTCTATGTCCACCATCCAAAGTGCCCCCATGAAATGCGATAGTTGCTCTAGTCATATACGACCTGCCAGCACGTCGGTGTTTCAAATGAGGAATGGCGAAGACGCACTTAAGAGCCAATTTGTATCTGTAGAGAATAAATTTAACTCCAAAGAAACCCCTATTTCGGTCGTATTCAAAAAGGATATGTCGAAAGAGAAACATGAGATTAATGTATTGACGAACGACCCGTTTAATGAACATGACGCGGACTATTACATAGGTGATTATACGTTATTACCTAATCACCAGCAAAAACAACAAGTCAATTCTGCTTATTATACCAATAAGAAAAACGACGACAAGGATGATGCGGAAAAAATGGATATTTATACGAATATTTATGTCGGATCTATTACGGTAATTAGTTTGTATTTGGTGTATAGATTGTTGCTCAAGTAAGGCAAGGGAACCTACGGTTCCCCCCGCGCCCCCCTCCCTTTAATGGTTGGACCTTCATAATGTTTTTGATATACTTCGTAGTTGAACCCTCCATTTAACAGCCGCGGCTCCTTTTATAATTGGGCCTTTTTTGTAATTGGACAATATGTTTTGGTATTTTCTTTTTACATAATGTTACTCACATTATGTAAATTTATCTTAGGTCGGCATAATTAGGGAACGGGTCATATTAGAGCTTGAAACGCTTATAGATTTGGAGTGCGACTAAGCCACCAAAGATTTGTGCCAAGCAGTAAGGAATGATATCCGCCGTAGGGAATTGTCCCGCCGAAGCCAACGTAATCGTTACCGCAGGATTAACGTGTCCGCCAGATACCTTGGACGTTAATAAAATGGTAAGCGCTAATGCTGCGCCAATGGCGAGAGGATTACCCGTGGCAAGAATTACGTATATGAAGAAAACCGCTCCAAAGAATTCAGCTAAATACTTATACATCTATATAATAAATCCATATAAAATTTTTGTTTGTGTCATGGTCCATCTATATCTAGCCGGCATAAGTATAGTTTTGTTTTCGCCGCTTATTTTTTATTCTATGACTCATAACCGCCAATTACAGCACGTAAATACCATATATTCGACGAATCAACTAAACGCGCTGTCTTCCGATTATTATACAGATAAGCCCCTACATAACCACGTGTTATGTCCTTATTTACGGGATGTCGTCGGAAACGGCACGTCGCCCCCTTATCATTTTTCCGACATAGAATTGGTCAAACTAGACACATTATATATGTCACTCGTTTATAGTAAACGTAATTTTCCATATACATTCCGAAATAAGGTTTATGTGGATATAGATAATGATACGGCGAATGAAATTTTTCGGTATGTATGTCGTGAATATTATTCCGCAGATCCGTCTCCTAACGCAGGATACTATATCGGCGCGTTTATGATTACCGCATTACTATATCGGTTATGTAATATATAGGCAATACATAATGGACGCATCTGGTAATAACAACAAGGGGAAAAATTGGACTACCGACAACACACAGACTTTACTCGCATGGATTACCATTGGCTCGTGTTTCATCAAATTCCTCGATAGCCAAATAAAACGTAATCGCACTTTCATACGGGTAAATACTTTACAGTCTATCATTATGAATACCGCCACAGGTTCTATCGGGGTCTCGCAAATTAGTTCTATTTTTAGCCAACAAATTCAACTTATTTTGACCCTTATTTTCACATTTATGGCGTTTACTCTGACCATAACCACTGGCGTGATAAAGGTTTGTCAAATCCATGAAAATTTAGAAAAAAGTATTCAAGTAAGACAAGAATGGGCGTCATTTATAACTAACATTTCGACGGAACTTCAATTACCCATGGAAGAAAGACAAGACGCGCTAAAGCTTATACGCGATAATAAAAATATCTACCTTTCTTTACTCAATAAGGACGTCGAAATCAATACCTTTGACGCAGCGGAATCGTTACGAAGCACGCGAAACAAAATAAAACACAAAATAAATTCGTTCCCCCCGCAAGATTCCAATAGCCCCGAAGTATTGGCTGCCCGATCTCATCATGAACTAGTCAAATCTATTGGGATTTCTATATCCGATATAACTACGGGTATTGTGGAAAAGGAATTGAAATTTTTATTTTATCGCCAACTAAATACATATTCCGGCGACCAAAATAACATTTTTGACAATATTAGCGAACCCGATTATTCACATAGAGGTCACATCCCAAATATAAATTTATTTCGTATGTTTGCTTCAGACGTGCGAGAAGAAGGCGACGAAGAAAATACAAATGGCCCAGTGGTTAACGGGGGAGGTCTCACTAACGAAGTATAGAGATAGCAGTGTCATCTAACCTTATGATGCCTTGCGTCACTTAGTGATACATTGTAGGGTATTTTATACCACGAATATCGACAGGCGGAATGGCAGGCGAGAAAGTAGGTGTCGGTGCGTTATTGATGTTTGCCGCTTTTTTAGGAGGCGCCACAGCACCGCCCGCTCTTACGCGTCTTAATGCGTCATTCACGTTATTGACGTCTTTATATGTAGTAAACGCCATTAAATTACTGTTGGCATTTAAACTTCCTATGCCCATCTCCGCATTTCTACGATTAGCCGTAACTTGAGATGCGTCACGATTACCTAACCATTTTTTATGGGCGCGCGCTTGAACAGGTTTCGTTAAATCAGGCATGGTTTTAATGTAAGTTTGGCGACCCATAACGAATGAGCTTTGACCGTCGCTCGTGGAGTCTTTTTGAGGCATGGCTTTAATAGAGTTTAATGCGCCGTTATTGATACTAAATCTAATTGGAAACATGGTGTTATATACATAACGCGAGACTAAAGAGCAGGGAACCCCCGGAACCTTTACAAAATACCATTTTTACATAATTATCATAACATTATGTAAAACGCGAGTCCCTCCCTACGTTCCTTGCCGAATAAAGCGAAGGGTTCACCTTAACGGCGGCGCACGGCCATTAAACTTACATACGAACCATTATGTTGGTCTCCGCCGAAACCAATATCATTATACGTCTTATTAACAGCCGTTTGCTTCTTAAAACGAATGTAATCCGACGAATCGGGAACGAATCTAGGATTGCATACCGACGCGGGGACTCCCGTTTGGTCACATTGGGAAATAATGGACCCCATGCGTCCTTGGCGGCCGGGGTAAGTTTTATTTACTTGATTCGAACCGCCACATACATAGTTTTGACGGGATAAGAAATCACCTAAATTAGTAATCGCACGAAAGGGTCCTATGGACCGGTTTTGTCCATTTACAGTTCCAGTCGCATATCTCGTATTCCACGAATCCCTCAATATTTTTCTAGTCATGGTGGATTCACTATCTTTAAAATTTGTGATTGTTTGTTTCGCAGAATAGCCTGGTATTCCACCTCCTAAATAAGACATTTCGTATACTATACCCATATATTTTTATTATAACGTTAGTATATAGTAATTCATCAAAACAAATAATGAGTAAAAGCCGCGATTCATCCATAGAATCTGAAAATGAAGAACTGGCACATTCATCCGTTCTTGAAAACACAATGGACTTTTCCCAATACAGCGCGGATGATTTAGAAATGATGATAGAAGGCGAGGGTATCCTTTCGTATGACGCAGAATGTGTTCGTAAAAAATCCAACTGGGGTAAAACTTCCGATAAATATTTATTCGACTCTGAAACTTTCGCGCCCGAAACACTACTAAATGACTTGCCCGAATATTCGCCTAAGTTACACGTATTATTAAAAAAAATAGAGGCGCTCGATGAGGTCGACCAAAAACAACATGGTAAAAAATTCAAGCATTTCGTATTTTCCGACCTGAAATCCAACGCATATGGCGCCAAATTATTGACGTCCGCTCTTATTGCCAGCGGCATGAAACTGGGTTATTCGGCAAACCCGAAAAAGAAGTCCAAGAAGACAGACAAAGGTTACGATAAAATAGAGTTTTCGTCCGATTCTGCCCTATCTAAAACCAGCGGCAATAACGTATTATTATTATCATCTACATCAGTTTACGACCAAAACATAACGGTTGCCTTGAAAAAAATCATATTATCCAAATTTAATCAACGTCCTGATAACGTCCATGGAGAACTCGCGCGTATCATCGTTATGGATAGTGGATTTAAAGAGGGAATCGATTTATTTGATATTAAATATATTCATATCTTTGAGCCGTCGGTCGTTCCTGCCGACCAAAAGCAAGTTATCGGTCGCGGCACACGCACATGTGGCCAAAAAGGTCTCGAATTCCATCCCACTAAAGGCTGGCCTTTACATGTCTTCATCTACGACTTATCTATCCCCGAGCCGCTTCAAGGCAATATGTTGGGTGCCGAGACGGCCATTGATTTATATATGAAAGCGATGAATTTAGATGTGCGTCTTTTTCATTTTGCCAATGACTTGGAAAAGGCCACTGTAGTAGGCTCTGTCGATTATGATTTAAATAAGGCTATACATTCGTTTTCTATAGCCGAAACTACGTATGGTGGTAAAACAAAGGGCGGGGCGAAACGAAAATTAGTCATACGTGACGATGCTCCAATTATTTATGCGAATAGCGATAATGACATGGCTCTTGTTACGCAGCGCCTAAAACACGAAGATATGAAACGGTATATTAAACAGGATTTTTCGCAATATACATGGAAAGACGTTAAAATGGAGAACCTATGTGAGGATAAATCGAAAGGCGGCGCGAGTGGTCAAATCATGAAATATACCCCTAGTCAAGACTTCGTTCGTAATTATTTCACACCTGCGAATCCTGTCAAAGGAATTATGCTGTGGCATTCCGTGGGCACAGGAAAAACCTGCAGTGCCATAGCCACCGCCACCACGACATTCGAACGCGAGGGGTATACTATCCTTTGGGTTACCCGCACCACATTAAAGAACGATATCTGGAAAAATATGTTCGACCAAGTATGTAACGATAAAATCGCCGACGAAATCGAATATAGAGGCCTTAAAATCCCCGACGAGCAGGCCAAACGCATGAAATTGCTATCGAAATCATGGAAAATCCGCCCTATGTCCTATAAACAATTCAGTAATTTGGTCGCCCAAAAAAACGCTTTTTATAAGTCCCTTGTGAAAATAAACGGCCAAGCCGACCCCCTACGTAAAACCCTTTTAATTATCGATGAGGCGCATAAATTATACGGCGGTGGCGATTTATCCTCCATTGAACGTCCCGATATGAATGAACTTGAACGCGCTTTGTCTAATTCCTACGAGATATCCGGTCGCGATTCGGTAAAATTATTATTGATGACCGCCACGCCTATAACCCTCGACCCCATGGAATTAATAAAACTCATCAACTTATGTAAACCTATGAATGAAAAGATGCCGAGCGATTTTACTACGTTTTCGGATACCTACTTGGACGCCGATGGAAAATTTACTGACGCGGGCCGCTCCCGCTATTTGGACGATATTTCCGGTTATGTTAGTTATTTAAATCGCGAAAAGGATGCCCGGCAATTTTCCCAGCCTCAAATACAACATATAAACGTGCCGATTATAAAAGATGTGGAAAACGCCAAACGCTTCGATAAAAAGTTGGTAAGGTCTTATATGAATTCCGAAATTAGCGAATTGAAAAACCAAATTATAGAGACGAATAAGGAATTGAAAACCGAATTGGATGAAGTGACTGCCAAAGAATTCGAATATCTATATGAAAAATGCGAGCCTTTTGAAGATGACAAGGCGGCGCACAAATACTGTAAGAAAACCGTCAAGGATAATATTCGAGAACTTGTAGGTGAAGCCAAAGATCTAGTAAAAGGGATACGTAGTGATATTAAAGAGATTCGTAGTAGGATAAAAAACCGTTCGTTATTTAAAAAGGAGGCCATGGAAAAAATAAAGGATACTATCGATAACCACGCCTCAGAATACGAACATTATAAGGGTAGTTTATTTGCGTCTCTTAAGGATAAATGCGGTATTAAAATAAACGGCCAGTCCGGGTTGGCCGAAAACGTGAAAAAGCATGACGCCATGATAAAATACGACGAACAAATTAAGAATTATAATCAGGATATTGAGAACCTACAACTTCGTTTAAAACAAAACATGGAAAACTATAAAAATCGCATTGCCTTTCTCAAAAATATATTGAAGAAGGACCTCAGTGAGTTGGAGCGGAGCGTTATTCAGTCTACTGTCCAAGATGAGCGCGTTAACTATAGAAAATTAATAAAGGCGACGCGTAAAGAAATTATTGCGTCCACAAAAGATATCAGAAAATCGATTAAAACGGTGACCCAAAAGCGCAAGGTTCTCTATAATAAGATTAAAAAGACGGTGAAAAATAAAATTAAAAAGGACCGCAAGGAGGAAAAAGCCGTCGAGAGGGCGGAGAAGAAATTACGCAAGACCCTTCGTAAACAAGGGGAGTATTCGGGAGAAATTAAAGATGAGCGTTTGAAAAGTATTATTGGGAAATATAGTGGACAAATAGACGAACAAATATCTAGACTGTCCGAAGGTTCTCTACCTATACCCAAAAAAACGGAAAAGCAAATCAAAGCGGAAGAAGAACGGGAAGTGAAAAGACAAGGAAGGGCGACGAGGAAGGAAGAAAAGGCACTGGAAAAGGCACTGGAAAAGGAACGTGTAAAAGCAGAGAAGAAAGCACAAAAAGAAGAGCACCGCGCCACTAAAAAGGCAGAAAAGGAACGAGAAAAGGAATTGAAAAAACAGGCTAGAAAGACCAAGAAAAATAACGCGTAAAACAATATAGACGCTTTATATACAAAGGTGTAATGAATACTTCTCAACTTGTAAATCAAAGAACTAGACCAGATGACGACGAAAACGCATCTTTTATAGAATTAGTTGCCATTACGGTGTTATTTGCCGCGGCGACATGTTCAATATTAGTAAATATGTGTTTTACCTATATGAAGCGATCCAAGTCTTCAGAAATAATGGCGGATGATATTGATCAAGAAAAGCCAGTTGCTAGTATTATAAGACATGAATGTGTTATTGCCGTCGATAATATGGTAAAAGAATAAATATATAGACGTTATTATATATTTATGCTTATGTTCAAAAAATTTTATTTATTATTTATCGCAATTTATGGTTACATGTCATTATGTGAAGCATATAGCAGTTCGACAAGTAATATACCTATTATGAACACTTATAGTGCGCATTCAGGAACTCGTAAATATATAATGTGGGGTAGTGGGGCGTATAAAGGAAGCACCGCTTATACGGCACCTACAAGATACGGTAGTGGAGCTGGGTCTTACGCGTCCGCGGCTAAGCATGGAAGCGGGGTCCATAGTGGAAGAATAAATAAACACGGAAGCTGGGCTTATGTCGTTCATACGCGAGGAAGCACAGCATCTGTTCCTAAGCATGGAAGTGAGGTTCATAGTCGGTCATCCGTTCATACGTATGGAAGCGGG